>Ga0207422_1000474_pt1 | contig 123156 bp, 125 predicted proteins | sample MarCyaLeptolynsp_FD_187757 | JGI IMG/M metagenome (GOLD analysis project Ga0207422, IMG submission 187757) | Marine cyanobacterial communities from Panama - species 1 Leptolyngbya sp. (SPAdes) | ecosystem: Environmental > Aquatic > Marine > Unclassified | place: Panama: Panama City | collected...
CTGGTCCGGCGTCTGCTCGTATTGCATGAAGACAAGGTTCCAGATCTCGATGAAGCGGTCACCGTCTTCTTCGGCCGATCCTGGAGGCCCTCCCCAGATGTGCTCACCGTGATCGTAGAAGATCTCTGAACACGGACCGCAGGGACCGGTATCTCCCATTGACCAGAAATTGTCCGAGGTCGGGATACGGATGATCCTGTCGTCGCTGAGCCCCGCAATCTTTTTCCAGAACCCTGCTGCCGCATCGTCCTCGGCATAGACCGTCACCAAGAGCCGGTCTTCCGGCAGGCCGTATTCCTTGGTGATCAGGTTCCAGGCAAGCTCGATGGCGCGCTCCTTGAAATAGTCGCCAAAGGAAAAGTTGCCGAGCATTTCGAAGAACGTGTGGTGCCGGGCGGTATAGCCGACATTGTCGAGGTCATTATGCTTGCCGCCTGCCCGCACCACCTTCTGCGCGGTGACCGCACGGGAATAGGGTCGCGTCTCGAGACCTGTGAACACGTTCTTGAACTGGTTCATGCCCGCGTTCGCGAACATCAGGGTCGGATCGTTGCGGGGCACCAGCGGTCCGGACTCGACCACTTCGTGATCGTTTTTCTTGAAATAGTCCAGAAAGGTTGAGCGGATTTCGTTTACGCCGGTCATTCGGGTCTCGCATCGGTCCGTGCCCGGTCAGGCGGGCCAGTTGAAAGTCTTTCAGGGCAGCAGAACCGTTTAAAGGTCCGCGCCGGAACAGCCTTTTAACTTTGACCTCAAACCCTGTCCAGCAGTTGCGCGCATCCGGACATGAGTTCCGAGATCAACAGGCTGATATTCAACGCGGCCCAAAACGAAAAGAGCCTTCTCCCGAACGGGAAAAGGCTCCTTCAAAACCGGCCAGCCCGACAATCATTGACGGGCCGGAGGCGGCAAATCCGTCCTAGTCTTCCATGACCTCTTCAACACCATCCGGATCGATGATCGCTTCGGCGATCAGACCGGCATTCTGGCGAATGGCAAGTTCGATTTCACCGGAAATTTCCGGATTGTCCTTCAGGAACTGCTTTGCGTTCTCACGCCCCTGCCCGAGGCGCTGGCTGTTATAGGAGAACCACGAGCCGGACTTCTCGACCACATTGCCCTTGACGCCAAGATCGATCAGTTCGCCCATCTTGGAAACGCCTTCGCCATAGACGATGTCGAATTCCACCTGACGGAAAGGAGGTGCGAGCTTGTTCTTGACCACCTTGACCCGGGTCTGGTTGCCAACCACCTCGTCGCGGTCCTTGATCGACCCGATGCGGCGGATGTCGAGGCGGACGGAGGCATAGAACTTCAGCGCGTTGCCACCGGTCGTGGTCTCCGGAGAGCCGAACATCACACCGATCTTCATGCGGATCTGGTTGATGAAGATGACCATGGTGTTGGACTTGGAGATCGACGCGGTGAGCTTGCGCAGAGCCTGGCTCATCAGCCGGGCCTGCATGCCCGGCAGGCTGTCGCCCATTTCGCCTTCAAGCTCGGCCTTGGGTGTTAGCGCGGCAACGGAGTCGATCACAAGCACGTCGATCGCGCCGGAGCGGACCAGCGTATCGGCGATCTCCAGCGCCTGTTCGCCGGCATCCGGCTGCGAAATCAGAAGATTGTCGATGTCAACGCCGAGCTTGCGGGCATAGAGCGGATCAAGCGCGTGCTCCGCATCGACAAAGGCACAGATGCCGCCTTCCTTTTGCGCTTCGGCGACCGTGTGCAGCGCCAGGGTCGTTTTACCGGAGGATTCCGGCCCGTAGATCTCAACGATACGCCCGCGCGGCAGTCCGCCGATACCAAGTGCAATATCGAGACCGAGGGATCCGGTTGAGACCGACTGGATCTCAACGGCCTGTCCCTGCCCCATCCGCATGATGGATCCCTTACCAAAGGACCGTTCGATCTGGCTGAGCGCTGCGTCCAGCGCTTTTGTCTTATCCATCTGGCTGCTTTCTACGAGACGAAGTGAATTTTGCGACATGGCTCACGCTCCTTATTCCACGATGGACGCGTTGTTACAATGGAAGCGTTTGTACACTTTTTGTTCTCAAAACGCAAGAGCGCAGAACAGTCTGGTATTTCAATAGAAATCACCGTTTGTTTCCAGTATGTTCCACTTGGCATGATGAGAGCATACCCTAGCGTCAGAAAACAAAGGAAACAGTTTGTGTGTAGCGCGCAACTTCATTTGGCCAAACGCGCAACTTCATTTGGCCACCAGATTAAAGTGATTCGGTGCACAGGGTGAAGCTCACGTTTTTTTCCGGATGCCGCGCGACGAAAACCAATACCGACTAAGCAGATTTCAGTTGCTTTGGTTTGTCGCCATAGTCGTCAGAAGACAGCGAAGCGGAATTTCGAACATCGGTGAACAGTTTCTGATTTCCAGCTCTTGCCACCAACAGTGCCTGTTTCTTGTTGAGTTCAAGCACAGCGAAGAACGTACGCACCACTGCCGACACACGATCCGCAAGCAACGCAACCGAAACTGCAGCGAGGCAAATAACAATTCGGCGAATCAAATCAACGTGTGGGACGTTCTTGGTGTATTCCAGGCCGACGCTGGCAAGAAGAAGCAGGATTGAAACCAAAATCAGTACGAACGCCGCGACTAACACCTTCAGGATGTTTTTGAGCTTCTCATGGAGCTCTTTGACAATTTTAGGAGTTCGCTCGTCACCCTTCATGGCCCCGACAACGAGGCTCATGCTCGGAAATATGCCAGCACCCATCAAAGCAATCCCAGGCACCAAAACCCGCGCGAGAGGTTCTACTGCTGCAAAGGGAATGTAAACCGCCACAATCGCGGTGATGAGAATGCTAGTGATCCGAATCATCTTCGCCAATTAGGTTTATTCGCCCTTGGGCTGCCCAAGCATACAACGTCTCTGTGATTTTCACTATGGCGTCCTCTGCATCCAACCAGGACTCAATCTGATTAACCCTGACTGGCTCCGATAGCTTGAGCAGACCATTCTTCATCTTTCCGCCCCGGCCATCGAGGGTCATTCGATCTTCCTCAAAATTCCTGAAGGCGTGATCCAGGGTGCTTGGGCTCAGGTTAACCCGCTTTCCTTTTTCTTTGATGAACACTCGGAAGTCACCCTCAAGTGTTCCACCTTCAGGCACATTTGATGCGAGGTCCTGTACGGCATCATCGGAAAACCCAAGGATTTTCAAAACGTCTAATACGGTTGCGCCTGCTCCTTTTGCCTTTTCTGCAAAGCGCGATATCGGACCTACATCCGTTTCACGCAGATTAGAAGTTGGATGGATGGAAATCTGGTTCGCCGCAGGAACACTTTTTCCTTCATACTCTATCTTGACCTGCGCGTTCAGTTCGATGTGATCTTCACCTTCGATCACGTCACCAATGTCCTTCAACAACCATGTCAGGTACCTTTCCAGCCACTTGCCAGTAACAACGTTTGAGGCAATCAAGCCAACATTGTCACCAATGACGACGAAATAGAGCACTCCTTCAATGGGCTTGGACTTGCCGTCCGTTTGAAATTGCACAACTGGAAAGACCTTTTCGTCATTTTCGAGCTGTTCAACAATCGCTGGAACATCGAAGCCTTTTCGATACAAAACGAGCTGACCCGATAAGGCCGCATCGCTAGGTCGCAAACCTGATACTTGGTTCAAAAGTGTCATTTGTCCACTTTGCTCGAGGTCAGCAATCCGCGCACGTGCAACTTCGCCGACGATGTCTTCTCCACGTTTTGCCTCCATGGCCTTTCTAATGGCAGCCATCAACGTGGTGACCTTTTGGCCACATGATCTGCGGTTGAGGTATCTGAACTGAACATTCCTTGTGACGCGTGCCATGCCTAAACCCCGAATATTTTCTTTGGTTGCTTTTTTGCATTCCCACTGATCCTTGGTGTCTCCGCAACCAATTCTGGGAGGAGCACTAGTGGGTCATGTGTGCAACCATTGAGCCACGCGTTAAGGTAGTGAGATTCAACCTTTCATTCAAACACTGAAATATTCGAAAGTGATAAGCGCGTGTGATATCCGGCGCTAGCGTGTGTCTTCTTCAAGCTGTCACTCATTGTTGACCACAACCCTTTCGCGTGCTTCCAATTGTGCAGTCAAGCGTGGGACGGGTGCCGTGGCAATACTGATTTATGAACCAAAGGAACTGCGTGAGAAGCGCGACAAACTCCGCAGACAGAACCTAGATAGAGACGCCTTCATGGCCGCCTACAAGGAGGAAAAATATACAAGCCCGGAGCCCGTGGACGGCCCTATCGAGTTGTTTAGCGTAACCGACAAAGAAGGTGGAAATCACTTCTATCTTCAGATCAACCGACTCGCCGAAGGGGAACCTGGTGGCGCAGTTTCGATGTCGATCGACGAACTGATCGATGCCTTCCGTGCGCATTTGGATTTTGAGCATTCCAGGGCAATCTCTGAAGCGACCCTCGATCGGTACAAAGACGGCTCAAATCCGTCAATTTTCTACATGGGCGGTTTTTACGATCCACTGAACACCATGGAAGATCACAGGGACTTCATCCTCGACTTGATCAGCAAGCTGAAAGGTTCCGTCGAAAGCTTAGAGAGCGATCTGCCGCGCTATGAGGCATGGATCGACAATCAGAAAAAGAAAAGGAAGATCCGCAAGGATTGGCCACCCGCTCACCCGCCACGCTCACAGGATTAGGTGCACGACAATGGCAGAAGTCTACATAATCGAAGACGGCAACGCGCTAGGTGAACACCGATCAATCAGGGGCAATCTGCGCGTCTTCCTTTTCAGCGTCGATGATAGCTATGCGAACGCACAACTTTGCTTTCAACCCTTCCCGAACAACGAAAAGCGGGAAGCCGGCCTGATGGTAAGCGTCGAGGAGTTCAAGGAGCACATCAAGTCGACCCACTCCTACGACAACGTGCTCACGGCATTGATTCGCTTGAACCGGGACGGCGAAAAGGTAACCGAGAAACTGGAGATGTTGCCGGGCGAAGCCGACATTCTTGGCAGGATGAAACACTGCCGCGACGATGCAATCGCATACGCAAAACTGTTTCGCGAACTTGCCGACCACCTTGACAAGGAAATTCCGTTTTTCAACGCGTGGATCAGCCAAGAAGAACAGGAACGCAAGGTCGAGTACCCCCACTACATGAAGCCGCCAGAAGATGATGACGAATGACCTTCACGACCTTTTTTACCGCGATGGGTGTCAAGAAAAACGCTGGCGGGTTTTTTGTCGCGGTAGATGCAGTGCAGTTGCTCTCGGCCGCTGATGCGATCGCCGCAGCGGAACGGCTAGCTGGCCGCCACATGGGTGCGGTTGCGTTCAGCCGACAAGGTGACCCGGACACGGGCGATTTCGAAGTCGCAATAGAACTCGCAAAGTTCGGCGCACTCCCAGAAGATCTGTCGAGCATCTTCGCTTAAAGGCCCGTTTAAATGACCTTTGAAAGGCGTTCGGGGACGCTTGCGTCGCGAAAAGAGTAAGCCCTGCAGACCACCGCCGCGAAGATGCTTCAATTGACCACTAACAATGGCCAGCGTGGATGTTTAAGTCCCCACGGAGCACCCTTTATGTCTCAGTTCGAAATTATTGACACGCTTCGCAGCGAGACCGAAAACGCCGACGCAGCAAGCGCCAACGCCCTTGCACGCAATTCGCTCGTCCGAGTGAAAGAGTTTCTCTCCACGTTTGACGCTAACGAAGCCTGCCAGCTGGCAGGTGACCACGTCACTGTCAGTTGCCAGCGTTTGGCGGTGCATCTCATTGCATCGACCGATCCCAATGACGCAGAAAAATCGGTCATTGAGGACCTTCGAACTGCAGCTATCGAAGCAATCGACCGCATGCAAGTCGTATGTGAACACTATGGTCCATCCGGTCCGGTATAGACTCTCGGCATGTGACGAAGGGAAGTCCGTTTCCTCAGCTGATAGTGGCAGGAATCACAGGTGCAGAGCCTGATCACTGATTCTTAATTCCTATAGGGCAGATTTCTGTGGCGACCCCGCATAGTCGCAGAGGTGTTTTGCGATTGTTTGTTCCGAGGTCTTTCGCAAAACACCTCCAATTTTAGGTGATCTTGATCCCCAGTTTGGACACTCATCCGCGCGATCAACACAGGCTCCGCACACTTCTTTGCCTTCGATCAGATGCGATTCGTGAAAGTCGGTATCGACCTTTCGTTCGCAGCTGCTGCAGATCATGATGCTCATGGCTTGGCGGCTCCTAGGCTTCCCACGCCAGCGGCTCAACTCCGAGCGCGTCCGCCAAGGCAACAGCTCTGGCAAGCGCGGTGTTCAGGATGTCCTTGTACTTCATCGGATCTTCCTCGGCCTCCAATGCCATGTACGTTGCCCGGCGCAAGCCCGCGATTTTTCGAACCAGCTTCCGGTACCGCTTGCCCTTCGCCACGATCAACGCCGCAAGCTCGGCAAGCGTTTCGCCGGTCTCATCGGCTTCGTCCTGAAGGACCTCAAGCTGCTCGGCCGTCGCAGTGCCGTCCTGAAACGCAATCGCAGCAACTTCCTTGTCTGCCCAGGACAACTGCTCACCAGTCGACACCAGGCCGGTTACGTGATCCTCAAAGGCCTTCACGTATTCGAGGATCATCGCCTTGGCGCTCTCAAGCGAGTATTTCGGCCGGGCCGGTGGCCTTGAAAACGTGCCGTCTCCGTTGTCTGTATCGCCGGGGAACACGCTATCGTCCACGGCAGGCCATCCGGTCTTTGCGTCAAAGCTGATCATGACAACTTTGCCGTCAATGATTTCTGCGAATTTGGTCATCAGATCGCCTCCAACGTGATTTCCCCGAAAACTTCGACGCTGCCGAAGCTCGTCTGAATACCGAGACCATCACTGCTTTTTGTGATCTCGCACTCATACTCCATTTGGTACGTCTTGCCTGGCTCAAGGAAGCACGTTCCGGAAACCATTCCGGAGCTTAAGGTCCCCGACCTGATGAACTGCGAAACACCGACACCAGCGTCGACACCATCGGTAACGTTACGAATAAACAGGTTGGTTCGGTGCGTGTTGTAGAAGAACGCCCTATAAACGGCCTTGCATTTGGTCGTGATCGTGAATTGGTTCGATGATATCGATGCAATCCCGTTTGGATCTTCAACCTCCGTATTGATCGGATACAGCTGCCTTGAACCGCTCGTTGCAGCGCCTCCGTTTGTGCCGCTTGGCTGTTGATGCTGAAGGATCGCAACAGACCCGATCTTGGTTTCGTTCGCGTTTGCCTTGGACAGCGCATCAGCCGTGTCCTGGATGACCTGCGTCGCCTGCAGCGGGGTTGGATCGTCAACACCGTTGGTGACCCTGACAAGGATGAAACCAACGATCGTTTTCGGGCGCGTTTCCGTCGAAACACGTGCGCCGGCTTCTGTAGCCGGACCATCGGTTGCGATCTGGAAGACTTCCGTTGAACTGGCATTGTTCCCTGTGATCCTGAAGCCGGTGTCCACGTTAGGAATGCCGGTGTCCTCGTCCGTCACCTCAGGCCTACTTCCTGAAGCATTGGAGGACATGTTCTGACCGTGAATATGGTCTTGCAACGCATCAAGCATAGTGACGCCCATTGCCCCGGCCGCGTCCGGGTTGAGCGCCTGAGACGGATCGCCAAAGCGGAAATAGTTGCCTTCAAATGGCGGAAACGGACACGTGGTTGCCCCGTCGCCATTGCCCCACCGGAACACCCGGCAGGTGGTTCCGTTCGCGGTCGCATTCGCAGACAAGGTTACTTGAGACGGACCGTCGACAGACAGGATGGTGGTCCCGACCGGGATCTGCGCACCCTCGACCTCCATGCCGGCCGCAAAGCCGTTATCCGAGCCGATGCCGGAAACAATGGCAGATCCGCTGTTGATGACGACAGTGCGCTCGGGCGCATAGTGATCGAACAACTCCGAATAGGTTGCACGGCTGAACACTTGGGTCGCCGACTTCACAACGATGTAGTCGGCACTCGGCGGCAGGTCGCTCATCCAGATCCCGGAGAAGCCAACCGGAACGCCGCCGCCGAGGTCTGCAACGTTCGCCTTTTCCGCGTCCAGCTCCTCAAGAGCGGTCTGGACGTTGTCAGCGGCAATGCCACCGGCCGGAGAAAACGCAATATTGACCGCGTCACTGGCCGCCGCAGCTGCGGCAGCGACAGCGATGTCTTTAGCATCACTCGCATCAGATGCGGCTTGAACAGCAGCGGTCGCAGCGACCTGAGCGTCGGCAATATCAGCCGCTGTGGGGCCGGCAGTGGGATTGCCGTCGGCATCAAAGATGGGCACCGTCCCTGCCCTGGTGGCTGCATCAGGAAACTCGGTGATCGACTCCCCGACCGGCACCCTTAGCGAGCGAGACAGATCGGTCTCAGGCAAAGGCCCGAGCTTTGTCCAAGCCCCGGAGCCGGCACTGCCAGATTTCTGGTAGACGCCATTGTTCTCGGTCGTATCGCCCCAGACCCGCCCCTCAGATCCAGCCGGCCAGTTCAGATCCGCCTGCAGTTCGACCAGCGTTGAATAGTCCGGCCCGCGTTGCGCGTCGATCTGCGCAGACAAGCTGGCGAAGGGAATGGCTCCAAGGGACTTCACACCGCCTGTTTCGGTGTGACCGATCAGTTCGTCGATCGCAGAGACTTCAGGTATCGTATCAGACCTAACGCCCATCAGGTTTTCTCCTATGTGACAGTCGCCGTGAACGGCCCGGCGATCGTGCCTGCCTGGTCATTCAGGTTTTGAGGTTCAAGGTAGTAGTCGTAAGTGCCGGCAGGCAGCAGACTGGTGTCCTGACCGGTGGCATCGCCATCGACAACGACAAGGGTCGAGGACTTCGAAACCGGCTGCGTGAGAATGAGGTCTGTCGACCTATCCAGCGTGCCGCCAGTCGCCAAGCGGTAGATCGCCACCTTCGTGACGTTGTCGTCGTTCTGCGTAACGATCGTGATATCCGCATGGGCAACATCACCAGCAACGCCGCTGCCGGCACCAAGCGCCAACGGCAATCCTGCATCGTCTTCACCGATCGTGACGGTCGCGGTCGTATTGTAAGGACCGGCCGTGTTGTTCGGTGTGAGCGCACGGGCCCGAAGATTGACGGTGTCGCCGCTGGTGTAACCGGCGATCGAGAGGCCGCCATCAGCGGACGGAATGTTTTCAACGGTCCAGTCGGTGGTTCCATTGAGGCGATGCTCCACGTCGAAAGATCCGACGATCGCGGAGCTGCCGACCCCTTGAGAAATCAGAACGTCAAGACCGTCAGCGGTCCCGGTGCCGGCTATGCCGGTTCTGACCGTTGTGAAGACGGGTGCTGCCGGGACCAGGAGCGGATCGTTCAACTCGCTGCCAATGACGCCCGACCAGATCGGCGGCGCTTCCGCGTCGGTCAAAGTGTCGATCACCGGGGACGCGTCGATCATGACAACGTGGCTGGTGAAATCATCACCAGCTTCAACGCCCTTGACGATCAGGGGCAGGCTTTCCGACACCGATCGGCCGAAATGAACAATGTCGCCCACCTCTGGCATCAACCCGCTGCCGTCCAGCGTGAGCGCATTTGTCGTCTCTTCCTTGGTGGCAACGCTGCGGACGGTCGAGGTGCCGATCGTATCGGCTTCGCTCAAACCGGAGCGGAAGCGGATGGCGTAGTTCTCGCCGGCTTCCATGGTCACGTCCTCATCGAGCACGATCATCTTACCGGTGACTTTCTTCACGCGTGAAGCGATCTGCGTCTGATCGAGCGTGTCGAAGGATCCCATGACAAGGTCACCGCGTGTCGCAACGCGGGCCGCGCCGTCTTGCGTGGCGCTGTAGCGGTTCGGCCGGTGCAGCAGCTCATACTGACGCCGGCGTCCTTCAATCCAGATTTCGTCCGGATTGGTCTTGCCCGGCAGCTCGATCTCTTCCGTGACCTCGATCTCACCGGCAAAGCCCGGCCAAGGCACAATGCGTTCGGCAGGCTCGTAGTCGTTGGTCTCATCGAAGAACGGGATCCGGAACGCGTCGGGTGGGTCGAAGTAAGTCCGCTGCCAATTGAAATTGTCCGAGTTGCGCGGACTGATGTGGTCAATCACCAGCTCCTGCGGCTTGTCGACGACAACGCCCCATTGAACACCATCATGCTGCGGTGTGGCGCGGCCTGCCGCTGCGATCAGCTGCAGTGTCTCCAAGAGCGCCAGATCGCCGTCCTGGACGAAGTTGAATTCAAGGCCTTTCAAAGCGCAGTAATCATGCCACTCGGCAAGCTGCGTCAGATTAATGGCGCTGTCAGCGACCGGATAGGCGTTGGCGTCAGACTGAAGCGCAAAGCGGAACAAGGAAGCCGGATTGGTGGTCTCCCGTTCAATCCAAGTTCCGGTACCGCTGTCCCAATCGAGGCAGACGCGTGAGCAAAGGGCGCTGAGATTGTCGAGCGAACCATTGAGCTGATAGGTCGCCTTGATCCGGACCGCAACGATCGCCAGCGGCTTGTCGAAGTTGAGCGGATATTCCGGCCGCGTCGTCTGGACGGCAACAAGCACGGAGCGGTCCTGAACGCGTGAGCTGGTCCGCTCATCCGTCATCCGGGTCACTTCGATCTCATAGCGGCCGCGCGCAGGAAACTCCCAGCTGTGCTGCCGGTAGAATGCCTCGCGCTTGCCGGCACTGACATTCAAGGTGGTCACTTCCGTCCAGTCGTCTCCGCTGTCCAAGGCCCGGTACCGGATCCGGATCGATACAGTCAGGGACTGCAGGTTGCCGTTGTTGTCGTAGTTGAAGAGACCACCCGGGAAGGACACGATCACCGAGGCACCGGTACCGTTCGCAGCCGAATAGCGAACCACCGGCTCTTCGGTCGCAGCTCCCGATATGACGTTGCCGGCGTCGTCGCGTGGCTTTGGCCTGGTCAAATCCGTCCCGGCAAGATCTTCGACCACCTGTTTCGGATAGAGAGTGATCGGCTCATCGCTGGCAAGGCCGTCGCGCGTCTCGATCTCAACCTCGTCATACTCATCGAGATTGGTGGTGCCGATCATGAATTCAGAGAGCTTGACCTGACCATAACTGACCACAAAGAGCGAGCGGATATACTGAATGTCGCCGACGATCTCGGTATAGGAGATCGCCGCAAATGGCGGCGCATAGCGATGCTTGCCGAAGACCACGGGAACCGGCTCATCCGGTGCAAGCCGGTTTTTCCAGCCCTGAATGGTGAAGGACTGCTTGACGTCGCTGTCACTGTTGCTGGTGGCCGGATCCGTCGAGGCGGGCGGCACCAGGGCGTTGATCAAAAGATTGCCGAGAGCCGTGACACCAAGCGTCAACAAACCTTGTGCAACGCCGACTGAAACACCGAGGGCACCGGCAAGCGGGACAGCCCAAAATTGACCGATGGCGATCGCCGCGATCGCGACGACAACCTGCAGGATGGAGCGAAGCGCGTTCTTGCCGGGAAGCACGCGGATGACGACACGGACGCCCGGCCGGGGCCGAACGAATTGCCAGTTCTCCCGCTCAATGACAACCGCGCCACGCTCATTGACCAGGGTCACCCGGAGCGGGAGTTCTCCATTGAGAGCGGCCGGCAACGTGGTGGCGACGATCTCGGCAACGGTCAGGCCCATCGGCAGTTCGAAATCAATCCGCGCGGATCCCGGATCGAACAGCGGCGCGGCGATGACAGGAAGGGTGTCAGACATTGCAGCCCTCCAGCAGATGGTGGCGGAAATGCCCAATCAGGCGATGCTTCCAAGCCCCGTTTGAATAACGTTCAATCTTGCTTTGATCGTCTCCGGAGATGTGCAGCATGACGCCCGGAGAAACGACGATCCCGCAGTGGGCAGCGCTCTTGCCACGGCGAAACAGGGCAATGTCTAAGGGACGCGGCGGCGTGTCGGTCTTCACCCACGGACCGATCTCGACGCCCCACTGGAAAAGGTGGTCGATCTCATTGCGCTCTTCGCAGCTGACATAGTCGCCGGCATAAGAGGTGAGCGTAACGCCAAGCACTTCCTGATAGACCAGGACCGCAAGGCCATAGCAGTCGCAGCCCGATCGATCGCGCCCGAATTCCTTGAACGGAATGCCAATAAATGAATTGCTCCAGCTCATCTGTGCAGCCCCGGAAAACGTTGTTTGGTCATGCGATCAGCCGGAAAGCTTTCTTCCTCGATCGGCTGGCGGCTGAAATAAAGGGTGATCTCCGAGGCATCGCCTTCGGCCCGGATCAGTTTGAGATCCCGGTATTCGGCCTCGACCTCATCTGGAGAGGACGCCAGCACGACCGCCATGTGCGCGGTCGCCTGCGTGGTCACCGTCTGCAGCTCGTCCGCGATGCCCTTGGTGACGTTCTCAAGCACAATGCCCACTTCGGCCGGCGCGGCTTCAAGATCGCTTGGCAGGTCGGCTGACATCAGCACGAACTGAAACGGCTCAGTGAGCGTGTTGGCCCCGTTGAAGATCGATCGCGTTCCATAGGTGAGAGGATCGTCCGTGAGCCGCTCCGTGTTGTCGGTCGAAAGGCGGATCGGTGCGCTGAGTTCCGCGTGCTCGATATGGAAGAGCGCAACCTCAACCTCTTCGGTAGAGTTTTCTTCGAGTGACAGGCGCTGATTGAGGGACAGGCGTCTCATGGCATCACCGCGATCGGAAACGTGATCTGGAAGCGGATCCCGCGAATGGTTTCGACCGGCATGGTCTCGCCGAACTGACACAGCCAGTGCGCCGCGATCAGAAGCGGATCGCCATCAGGCGTCAGGAGCTGGTCGCCATTCGGGTCGAGAAGGTTCCAGCCATCGGTCACCGGATCCGGCATCAGGAACGGCAGCGAGCCCATGGCGGTTTCGATCTCAAGGAAGTTGTCGAAGACGGCTTTCTCAGCCCGGCTGACATCGATCGACAGGGAGACGAAACGGGCAGCAGCTGAAAAGCGTCGGCGCGTTCCGGGTGGGCCGCTCTCGGCGCGCCGGCGCAAACGCGGATCCTGCACCTGAGCCTGATAGGGATTGCGCTGCGGCTTTGGCAGCTCGGTGGGCCAAATCGGTATCATCGTCTGACCCTCTGTTTTCTGAGATTGTAGTTTTCGCGAAGGGTTCGCTGGGTCGCGCCACCGGGCGTGTTGATCGCGTCAGAAACGGTTTCGGACATCACGAACCGGATCTTGCGCCCGCCCCGCTCATCGCGCTCCTCGCGGGTTTCGACCGTCGCGTTGGAATAGTTGTGCACCGACACTTCGACCGGCGCGGCGCTCATGGCGTTGCCATTGGCTGCCGGCATCGAGACAGGTGACGCATAGGAGGTGACAAAGCCGCCATCCTGATAGCCCTGCAGCGTGCCCTTGTGGAGCGCGTCGAGTGCCCGGACGCCGATCCGGCGCGTGGCCGGCGCGCTGAAGACATATTCATTGGCGTGGACGAGGCCTTTGACATCGGTATCGGAGCCGTTGCCGGTTGCGCCACCACGCTGGAAACCGAAGATACTTCCGATCCCGCCCAGGATCGCCGAGAAGAAGCCACCAAAGCCACCGCCGCCGCCACCGCCACCAACGCCGGCAACACCCTCACCTATCCCGCTCACCACGTTCTGCAGGCCGCTGGTGAAGGACCCGGCAAGGTTCTGGGTTTCGCCGACAAAGGCGGTTGCCGTGTCCGCAAGAGAGCCGGAGCCGTTGACCAGGGCGCTGGCGGCCTTGCCGATGCCACTATCAAACTGCGTCAGGCCCGATGTGGCGCTGGTGACGTTGTTGCCGAAGGTTCCAAGCGCCTCTTCGGCTGCCTGAAGCCGGCCGGTCCAGTTGTGCATGGCTTCCGGATTGCCCCACGAGAAACCGCGCGGGCGTTCGAAGCCGCCGAAAGCAGCCGTCGCCTCGCGCACATTGGAGCTGCGCAAGAGGTTCTGATACGACCGGTTTTCGCTGGTCATCAGTTCGTGCCAGGCAAAGTCCAGCTGCCCTTGCACGTTGCCGAGGTTCTTCCGGCCGCCAATGAAGTCGAACAGATTGAAGCGTCGGTCATTGTGCTGGAAAAGACCGAAGGCGTTGCCGCCATCCCCGATCGCAAACGGGTTAAAGGCGCTCTCGGCCGAGACGTTGCCCATGATGCCGGCAACCTGATGTGGCTGCAGACCCTTGCCGATGAAATAGTTCCAGATCTGACCGGCAACGGATCCGGTTGGTGCAGTGCCAGTGAGACGGCTGGTGGCCTGGTTCGCGAGCGCGCTGACCGCGTTGTCGTTGCCGGCCGCAAGACCAAGGGCGGATCCGCCAGTTCCGGGGATGTTGTTAAAAGCGGTTGCCGTGGACAATCCGCCGTTGACCAGGACAGTGGCCGCCTGCACCTGCATGCTTGCGGTCGCCACCGGGCCGCCGCCAAGCAGGCTCTGGAAGAACCCGCCGATGCCACCCACATCCGAGATCGTCGGTAGGCCGGAACCGTAAAGCGCATTCTTGAGCGGGTTGGCCGCGCCGAGCGTGAGCAGCTGCTTTGTGATGTCCGATGCAATGGACTTTAAAGCGCCTTCAAAGTCACCTGAAGACAGCTTGTCGACCAAGGTGTCGATCGAGCGCTCGCCCGTCGCCTTGACGCTTTCCCATGCTTCCTGACTGGCTTCAAGCTCGGTATTCATATCCGCGATCGCGGCAGCGTTCTCTCGGATCCGATCGGCTTCGCGAGATTGCGCATCGATCCCGGCATTGCGGATTTCGACTTCAGCTTCCAGCGTTGCCAGTGCGCGCCGGCGCACGGCATCTGATTGACCGATCAGAGACGCTTCAAGCCGCAGCTTCGCAATCTGCTCTTCTTGCGTCCTCAGAAGCTCGCGCGCCTCGGATCCCCGATCGATGTCAACCGGCCGGGCACGCGGTACCGGAATGCGGCTGGCGTTCTCCTGGTCCGTTATCCGGTTCAGACGCTCACGAAAGGCACGCTCGACCAGGATCCGTTCGCGGGTGTCCTGAGCTGCCCCGATCGCGTCGAGATAATCGTCGCGCGCAAGGTCGCGCCGGCCACGTGTCCGATCTCCGGTTTGGAGCTTCTCAAGCGCCCTCTGATACTCTTTGGTCTTCTGAATGACATCGTCGAAGCTCTTTCCGATCGCATCCAGTCCGGACGCCGTCTCCTTGAGCGCAATTTCCGCACTCTCACCTGCTTTGGTCAGCTCTGTTACGAATGACAGGGAGCTGCGCTGTTGGTTGCTGAGATCCGGCGACAATGCGATTTCCGCCAATCGCTCACGCAGAATGGAGAACTCCGCGTCACCCTCCTCGGCTGAACGGATCAAATCCTTGATCGCGGCTTCTGCCTGCTTGAATGGCTCCGTCGCGGTACCGAGCGCTTGCAGCTGAACCTGACCAGGACCAAGCGCGTCGAGGAAGTCATTATACTCCCGTCGCAAGGCATCACGTTCGCGGCGTTCCTGGTTGACCCGGTCAAGCTCAAGCGCCGCGCTGGATGCCGCCGCATAGGATCGAGCACCATCCTCGGCTTCGGCGTAAGCGTCCTTGATCTGCCTGATCAGATCGGTGTGATCATCCAGGATGTCTGCAAGGCTATCGACTTCACCTCGCATCGCCCGAAATGCGGCCTGCGCGGCATAGGCACCGGCTGCGAGACCGGCGAACAGTATCGTTGTCGGATTGATCATCGAGCCGATCGCACCGGCGATCGCGGGCAGGATCTGGCCAAGACCACGGCTGCCCATGATCTGGGAGACCTGACTGCCCTGCTGGGCCATCACGATAAACGGCGATTGCCCGGATGCCAGACTGACGGCGATATCCTGCATCTGGAAAGACAGGTTCGTCGCTTCATGGGCTGCCAGCCGGTTGGCGTTCGCTGCCCGCAAGCCATATTGCTCGGTGAATTGAGCTGCCTGGTTGCCGGCACGGGCAGCGTTTGCCTGTGCTCTTGCCGCATCATTTGAAGCGAGTGTGACCGCATCGATGTCACGGGCCGTGTCACGGGCCGCGTCCCCAATGCGACTGATTTCCTGCCGGGCGTCTTTCGCTCCGGACTTCACACCGGCCGAGTTGAGCCGGGCCACCATTTCAATGTTGAGCGGCTGGGTCATGAGGGCCGCTCCAAGTTCAAGACTTCAAGGGCGGCGTGTTCCATGATGCGAAGTTCAGAAAGAAGGCGCTGCCAGCACCGCACGCTGCGGCCACGAAACGCAGCAGCCGCTGCTGCATAGTCGAGGCCCAACCACGTCAGGCCAGCCGGTGTGCCGACGACCCGCCATTGGGTTTCGAGCGTCACGAAGGATGTCACCGTCTTCCAGTTCACCCGCCACACCTCAAATGCCTTTTCTTCCGTCTCGATCGCGGATGGGTCGACCCGCACGTTGAGCTGCTCAAAGTCCTTCGCCAGATCGGGATCGAGGCCGGCCGGCCGGGACGGATCGGAGTGGCCGCGACAGGCATGTGCCCACGCCTGTGCGGCCTCTTTCAGTTTTTTGCCGTGGGGCCGTTGCCCTGTGCCTCGGCATTCATGGCCTGCCGATAGGCTTCATACATGCCCGCCCGGAACCAGTTCTGCTTGAGGCACAGCTCAAACACGTCCTCGGTGAAAGACTGATCACCGCCACCTTGCGCCTCAACGCCACGCCAGTTCTTGGTCACCTTGCGAAGAACGTCATGCTGATGGGCTTTCCGCTCTTCGTCGGTTTCCAGATTCCTGAAGGCGGCGTCCAGTTCGTTGGCCTGGTCCTCGTCCAAAGCCTCGAACTGGGCCTCAAACTTCTGCTCGATGATTACGCCGGCCTTTTCCGGATCCGGCATGCGGACAACAACGGGCCACCAGAAAAGGTAGGTGTCGGTAATCTTGAATTTCATGGGAGAGCGGCTCCTTAATTGTCACAGTGATTGTTCGGCATTTTCGGGTTGCGGCTCGTGCGCCGCCTCCCACCCGTCAACAAAGCCAACGATGTAGGGGCGATCCGAAGTGAGCCTCGCAATCTCTGCCCGCAGCCGCTTGTTTTCTTCGAGCAGCTTCGCGTTTTCACGCAGCTGCATCTTGAATGCGGCGTCGTTGAAATTGATGACACTCGGCACGGTGCGCCCCTACTTGACCGTGATCAGCAGCTCGTCATCACCAGAGCTTGGCTTCAACATGAGCGGCAGCGAATAGTTTATGATGCTCTGCGTCTGACCTTGAGACGGACGGCCGATCTGAACAGCCGGCGCGTCCAACTGGACGATGTTGCCGGCAGCGGTGCCGTGAACCAGTTGCATCGCAGCTGAGGTGTGAGCCGTCGCGATCTGGAACCAGTTCACAGAGGCCAAATTGTCCGCTTCGATGACTGCGGTCCCGGACGCGCTGCGTTCGGTAAGCTGCATGCGCTCCGATCCGATCAGATGGCGCGGCTCGACCTGTTGGCCAAGATCGATCGACACGCTTTCACTGATGCGCTGAGCCCCATGAAGCGAGAACGTCGTGTTGGCCAAGGACACCTCGACAGGCGTCTGAAACCCGGAGAGGTCGACGGCCGGAAGCGCCTGGTCGGTGATGGTTCCCAGAAGACCCATCATCGTGAAGCGGAAACGCGGGATCCGCTTCGGGGCAAACTCAACACTGACATTGCCGCGAGCGCCAAGCGCCACGTGACGGACGCCATCGGCGTTGTAGTAGATGCTGACGCTCTCTTCGCCGTCCGACACCGGCCCATACTGAACGTCGACGCCAGCATTGACCGTTTCCGACATGGCACAAGCGCGAAGCAGAACACCATAGGGCGGAACGGTGCCGGCAGCGCCAGCGCCGGCCACCTCGACGGAGAATTCCATCTGCACATAGTTCCCGGTCAGGATCACACCCTGGTTGCCGAGGTAAGGCAGAAGCAATTCGCGGTTTTCCTCATCACCCGCGATCGGCGTGATGGTGGCATTGTTTGCCTGAATGGCATTCAAAGCGGCTGTCGGGACACTGTCCGTGCCTTCGGTCACTTCGATCTTGGCAGTCAGTGCAAGCTTTCGTTCCCTGCGAATGGCCATGGTCAGGTCTCCTTACGGGATTTCGCGGACGGCTTTGAGGACTTGGCCGGAGCTGGCTCTTTCGAAGCCGGCGCGTCGGCAGTGCCGGTGCCTTCGACGCGCTTGGGCTTGCCGGTGTCCTGGTCGACCTCGTAGCGCCCGCCAAGGCGCGGTTGATATGGTTTGTCGCTCATGTGGAGTGCTCCAGATAGGACGGGACAGAAAAGCGATCTTCCCACCAGACGGTGCCACCGCTGGCTTTCAGAAGTTCGCCGGAAACGTGGGTAATGGGCTCTCCTGCACTGGCAGGTTCAAACCCGATCAGCTTGGTCCGGACGAAGGCCTTCAGATCTTCCAGCTCATCGCCGGCCGCCTCCCCGGTCAGTCCTGAGAAGTTGTCAACGACGATCAGAACGGCGACGTCCGTTTCGAGGCGCTGCAGCACGCCAGCCATGCGCGAGTTTTCGCCACTCGCATCTTCCGGCACCATCACGTAGGCGGCAGGTGATGCGAGGCGCTTCTTTTCGATCTGCGAGAACTCGATCGCGCCAGCCACGGTTTTAAAGACGGTTTGACCGTCATTTAAGTGGGTCCTGATTTCGGAGACGATGCTCATGGCCGGCCTCCTTCAAGAGCAGCCGAGTAGTGCTGGTCTGCGATCTCAAGAAGCTTGCGCCGATCGTCCTCGGAAAAGCCGAGATAGCGACGCGCCGGAATGACGATGGTGCGCTGGCCAAACGTGACCGCCTTCTCAGTGGCACGCTTATGCGATCGGCGAGCGAACCGGGTGCGGCCGGCAACCTTGCGGAACTTCACCTTCCGGGACTGCGGATATTGAGTTATGACGCCGCCTTCCTGGTGGATACGGGCGTAATCGAGATTGGTGCCGACCGCAGCTTCGGAGCTGCTGGCCTCTGCGGCGATCGATTTGAACAGCCGGTTGGTGTCTCTCAGCAGCTTTGGCGTGATCGGCGCGTTACCGCGTGTCTTGCGGTTCGCCCGTGCCTTTGCGGTTCTGGGAGAATGCGCCGGCCACTTGGATCCGTCCGGAGCGCTCTCGGTTTCAAACCGGCGCTGGACGGAAAAGAGCATCGCACCGGCCACTTCACGCATGAGCGCGGACGTGTCACCGCCGACCGCTTCCACACGGGCAAGCGCTGCATTGACCTCACTGTCTTCAACGGAGATGGTGTTGCGGATCCCGGTCATCAGTAGCCCTTCAGACTGTCGCGGGAAAAGACCTTGTCCGGAGCCGAAATCTGAACCTGACCGCTTGCCGGCTGATCGGAAGCAACGCCATCGGCTTCAAGCTGGACGATTCCGGAGGCAACGTCCTTCAACCAGGCAACTGCATCCTTGTAGTTCCGCGTGACCGCACTGTCCTTTTCGGCATATTCGCTATGAAGGTTGTAGCGGGCGATGTTCGCGACCACAGGGACAAGGACGTCCGGAACCGGATTGAGCGGTAGCGCATAGCGCTTGGCCATGTAGCTGTCCGCCAGCTTTTCAGCATCGCCGATCGCTGCGGCGACAACGGTCGCGTCGATCGTCGTTGCCGGCAGGTTGGTCCGGTCGGTGAGTTGGATCAGCTCTTTCTCACCGAAACGGTCGATCAGGTTCTGCTGAGTGACATAGGCCACGGCTGGTCCTCGAAAGTTTACGGGCGGCGACCTGTGGTCCTTGTTTCAGGTTTCCCAAGGGCCGAAGCCGGGGAAACCGCTGGGGGCCTTGCGAGCCGTACCAGACCGCCCTCTCTGGGGTATTCTTTGCCACTGTTATCTGCCGGTACCCGAAAGAGCCTCTTGGTCCGGTCAGCGGGGCTTCGCGCGGGTTGTCATGCCGCTCATGACGTTCGCGCTCGCGGCGCTCCCCGTTAACGCGTCAGAGGTCGGCGACAACCAGATTGGGTTCCGCCTTCAGGATCTCGACCTGCTTGTCTGAGAACGCGGTGGACGGATAGTCGATGGGGGCCTGCGTGTGATGGACACCGCAGCGGCGGAAGCCACCTTTCGGCTTCGCGGAGACCCGCAGCACCATTTTCGGGTCGCCAGCTGCCGGCTTCTCGCTTGCCTTGGCTTCCGGCTTGTCGCCAGACTTGGGCTCGGCTGCCTTCGCTTTCGCTGCCTCCTTCGGCTTCGCGGGAGCCTTGGCGGCCGGCGCTGCCTTCGCCTCGGTTTTCTTCGATCCGTCGGTCTCTGGTGCAGTCTTTTTTTCGTCAGCCATGTGTCTTGGTCCTTGGGTTGAAGGGCTTGCCGATCGGCACTGGTGAATGTGCCGGTTGGAAAGCCCCGCCGCCCCGAAGGGCGACGGAACATCTTTGACGCGGTTGGTTGCGTCTTCTCCTTATGCGAGCCAGGGCACGACCAGCACTTCAGCTGTGCCGGCCCACTTGTTGGTCTCACCGCCATTGACGAGCTTGGATTGGACAATCTCGTTTGCCGCGCCTTCCAGCGCAGGCGGCACCACAAGCAGACGTGGATTGATTGCCAGTGGCTTGCCGAAATCGGCCTTCATGCTGCCGAGACCGACGCGGGCGACTTCGTAGTTGGCTGCATTGAGGGTCTGCTTGGATCCCCACGCCATCTGCCAGAAACCGAAGCCGGATTGGGCCCGTCCGTCCAGACCATAAATGTGCTGCTTGCGCATGAAGACGTTGGTGTCGTCATCCTTGTCCATGCGGACCAGCTTGTTCGGGTACTTGCGGTCCTGGAAGATGAGCGGCTTCAGCGGCCGGCTGACGTCAAGAAGGTACCAGGGCGTTCCGGCCCCGCCGTCCGTGTTGGCGACAGACGTGACATTGCCGTCCGCGTCCAGCACCGGATGATCGGTGTCGAAGAAATACTGCCCGTCATAACACTCGGTGGTGAAGCCCGCCGAAAGCAGCGGCCAAACCAGATCGTCCTTGAACGTCATGGCTGACATACCGAGTTCTCGGAACATCGGAGTGTACATGCCGAGATTGTCGTCTTCGAAATCATCGCGATCGACTTCGACGGTCAATTCGAACGGCTTGTTCTTGAGCGTGTAGCCATGCTTGGCGAGCGAGTTGATGACGCGATCGCCAACCCACTCCCGGAAGCGTGGGAACTTGCCGAGCCAGCCATATTCATTTTCACGGGTCGAAGACGGCACGGTGGTTGCGACACGATCGGCCATGCTGGTGGCGTCCGCCAGTCCGCCCTGGAACGAGGCGTTGAACCCGACATAAGCCGACTGGAGCGTTTGTGCATTGATATCCATTTAAACGGATCTCCTGTTCTTGGATCGGCTTAGCTGAACTTGACCCAGACGCCGTGAGCGTCCACGTCGAACACCTTGCCGGCAACGGACCTGGTTGAAGTGCCATCGGTCTTGGCGACGGTCTGATCGTCGACGCCGTAGCAGTCGGAACCGATGTCATCGACGGTGATCTCGTCACCCGCCGCCGAATTGGCATAGCGGAAGACGCCGGTCCGGAAACGGCCGCTTTCGTCACCGTCTGCACCGGCCGAGTTGTCGACCCGGCCTTCGCAGCGACCGACGCTTATGAGCCCGGTCGCGGTGGCAAACGGAATGGCGTTGCCGGTGGCGTCGATCGCACACATCGCACCGGCATAAAGGGTGGTCGCCGCTTTGACCGGATGCTCGCGGACGTCGCCGCTCCGCTCCGGTGTGCGGCGATCGGTAGTAAGCGGGGCCATTAGCCAAGCTCCTTTTTCGACGCAACCATGGCGTCACGGCTCAGGCCCATTTGGGACATGACCTGAAGATCCGTGTCGTCGAGATCGGCGTCAGTTTCGTTCTTCCTCTCATTGCCGAGCTGCGTGCTCGTCAATGCAGGTGCGGATGCCGTGAAGGCCTCGAACTTGGCGAGATCCTTTTTGGCAAGATCCATGCCCCAGTCCTTAAGCGCCGGGGCAAGCTTGCCGTCCTCGATCGCGGCGGTGACAAGGGTTTCCGCCTTGTCACCGTCAATTTTCGCGCTCAGCGCCTTCAGATCAGACTGAAGCGCGGTGACCTGTTCGATCGGCACATACTTCGACGGATCGGGCTTTGAAGCATCGACACCCGCCTTCACGGCCGCCGTGATCGTCTCAACGTCCGCGTCCTTGTCGAGGCCGGCCGCAAGCGCAATTGCAGACGTGCCTGACTGCAGCGCCTCGATAGCCGACTTAGCGTCGTCTTCGGACGCCCCCTCGGCAAGGCCGAGGAGCTTCAGAATTTCATCCATGGTTGGTCCTTTGGTGAGTGCGCTCTCTGCGCGGGCGGCAATGGCTTCAAGGTCCATTGCTGGCATGTTGACCAGGGCGACGTTGAGGATCTGCGAGACCTTGCCCGACTTCTTGTCTGCGATGAATGTCGGTGAGAGGTAGCGGTATTCGCCCGCCTCAATGGCCGCCTTGGCAGCTTCGGTCCACTCGACACGGCCATAAATGCCATCCGGGCGAACGTCGAATTCCTTGATCCAGCCGGCCGCCTTTGCAGTGCCGCCGACACCTTCGACAGCACCGAACACGGACTGATGATCGTAGTCGACCATCATCTCGGTTTCGCCAAGGCGAGCGATCGATGCCTCGACGATCGCACGCATGCTCTCTTTGTCGCCGACAACGACCGGGCCGCGACCGTCGCGGGTCTTGAATGTCCCGGATGGAAGCAGCTTGATCCACGGGCCGTCTTGGGAGGCGGACACAGGATCAACGGCAGCGATGAAAAGGGCAGCGGCAACATTGGTCATAGGCCACAGAGTGCCCAGTCACCAGAAACGGAAACACCCACGCATGTGCGTGGGCGCTTCAATGTGGGATGGAGGCAGCTAAGGGTTGCGAAACCGCCTTCCAAACGCGATCATGTCAGATTGCATCCGGACGTGCAATTCAGGATCGAATTTAAACAGGGTTTAAACAGCACAGACGCGTTTTCAGGGTCTGGCCGCTGTGACGATGCCCTGAAAGCGCTCCTGCGGCTCCTGAGGCGCTCATTTCAATTGTTTGGAAATTCGGGCGGAACACGCTGGAGAAGCTTTTCCATAGTTGCCTGGTGACCGGCCTGACCGGGATTGTAATCCCAGCCCGGATCGATCCCGTCCGGGATCTGCCTGACTTCGCCCGTTCGCTTGTTCGTCCACTCGCGAAACGAGATAGGCGGCGCTTCGAATTTCAGATCCTCGCCTTCCCTTACAAGCTGGTCGATATCGCTTTGACTGAGGCTCTGGACCGTGCAACGGCAGTTCCAACCGTTGGGCGGCGCATAGAGTGACCAAAACGGATCATCGATCGGCAAGACGATGTTGTGGAGCCGCTGATGTTCCGGCCTCGTCAAACCATCCTGCACGGCGACATAGCGAAGAAACGGCCGACTGCCCCGCAAGCTTTCGACCATGGACCAGTGGCCGGCCGCATAAGAAACGCTCATGTTGGCATCGAAGATCGTGCGCAGCCGGCGCAGTGAACCGAGGCGGACTTTCACCGGCTCGCCAGTCGCCGGGTCCTCTTCAATAGATTCGCCCCACCAGCCCTTGCGAACCAGTTCCGGTTTGATCCGCCGCGCAAACGTCGCGAAGCTTTCCCCGTTCTCAAGGGCCTTTAAAAGCGCATTCCAGATCTCGCTCAAGATGTCATGCCCCGTTGACCGTGCGACCGTGAACATGGCCGCGTGGTCCTCAGCATAAACATCCTGCCAAGCAAAGGTAGGCTGGAGCGTAAAGCCGCGTGCCCGAAGGGCTGCGATTGCAGCACGCGGTGGCAAGGGTGAATAGTCAGCCGGCATGATCAGTCCGTCTCCTCACCGACTTCCCCAGAGATCCGGGCGGCAAAGCTTGCCTGTGCAAGCTTGTCAGCGAGCGGGCCGACCCCCATGGTCTCCAGTCGCCGCTGGAAGATCGCACGGGCTTCCTCGATCGAGGTCGCCTCGGCAAGTTCTTCCTCAAGTCCGCCAACGATCGGTTCGACAAGCGGCATCCAGCCTTCGTCGACGAGGATCCCGTCGATCGCACGCTCGAAGGCATCGGGTGGCCGCTGTGCCGGCGCAGAGCGGAAAGCCATCGCCCTGCCCGGTTTGGGACTGTCGCCCCCACCCTCGGTTTCCTCAGGCTCCGGATCTTCTTCCTTTTGGTTCGCGGCAGACGGCGGCACCAACAATTCCTCGTCGTCATCGGGATCCGGCACACCGATCTTGTCACGCATGGTCGACATGCCGACCTTCAGTCCGAGTGGGACAAGCTTGGCAACGTTGTCGACCAGTAGCTTGACGTCCACTTCGTCCGGACGGCCGATCTTGATCAGCGGATACTTGGCGCGCGGGCCGTGGTTGAGGCTCACCAGAGGTTTGACCAGGTCGCGGTTCAAGGTGGCGCTGATCTGCCTGCTGTCCGCCTGCTCGATGTCCTCGCGCACGCCGTCATGCACCTTAGAGGTCGCATAACCGCCAGCCGTCGCATCGGTGGTCTGGGTCTGCCCCAACACAAGTTTGGACGTTTGCTGATCAAACCAGTTCGCCCGCTTTTCATAAAGCTCGTGGTTGCCGCTCAACTTGGCTTCGATGAACTCAATCACCATGCCTTCGGGCACGATCGCGGCGAAGTCGGTCCCGATGCCGGCAACAGCACGCATCAGGTTGGCCTTGTCGTCGTCCGTTGCCCCTGGTCCATACTTACCGAGCCTCAGGGGTTGGCCATAGGTCTCGCAGAAGATCGCCCAGTCCTTGATGGTGAAGGACTTGAAGAGGAAAGCCCATGCCGCACCGCGTGCCAAACCGCCACGGATAGGCAGTCCCGACTTCGCCTTTCCGAAGTGCGTTATCCAGCCGTAAGGCTTGAGCGGCTCGTCACCGGTCGGGCCCCGCAGCAATAGCTTTTCGGGATCATCGTCATCGAACCGGAACCATCGCGGATCCCGCCACTTGAACGCCTTCGGACGCCACTGACTTTCCGAGGTGTCCCACAGGATCTCGGTTGCCGAAAACCCTTTTCCGATCGCATCCAGAATGTCGACAAGCTCATCACGGAAGACATCCCGCTCGACGATCTCCCGAACGAGATCCGCGTCTCGAACGTCTTCGGCCTTGTCGCTCGCTGCTTCGACGACAATCTCCAGATTGGCAACCTGCCGCTTTCTGGTCCCGAGCACACCGGCATAGTGTTCGTTGCGCTCTTCCATGTCCTCGGCAAGCGCAAGGTACGGCTCAGGATCCCCGTCAATGCTGTCCCTCAGGATCCGGGCAAGGCGCGGCGGTGTCAGGCCACTGGCAGGATGCAGAGCACTAGAGCGGTGGATTGCCTGGACGGCTGCGCCAGCCTGCTCAGACTTCAGGTTCCGGGATGAGACCGGACGGCCATACTGGTCAACAAGTTGGGTGCGTGCCATCAGAAGATCCCTTTCGAGCGGCGCATGGTGCCCATGCGATAGGGGCTGTCGTCATGGCCAAAGTCGGTCGTTTCGTCGAAGCGGCCGGCAGGTGCCGGGACAGGTGTGTAGTCGAATTCCCGCCACTGCATTCGACTTGCGAAGTGAGCAAGCGCCAGCGCGATCGCATAGTCGCCGTGCCGCTTCTTGCCCTTCTCGCCTTCGCGCACCGGTGGAACACGCGGAATGCCTCTGATCAGCTTTACAGAGCGAAGGTCGTTGACATGTTCCCGGTCGACCAGGAGCGAAATCTTGTCGTCTTCAAAGGCCGCTTTTAGGGGCGGCATTTCGGTCCGGTACCAGCTTTCGGAGAAATGGATCGGCATGATCAGGCCGGCACCTTCCGGATCCTCACGCAGCCCAAAGATCCGGCCCATGTCTTCTGCGACGGTCCAGCCCATGCCCGTGGCGTCAAACGCGGCACCAACCAGGCGCGATCGAACCGCGTCCAATATCATCCTGGTGATGATCTTCTGCTCTTTGCCTGGAACGTTGCGAAGTTCAAAGGACAAGCATTCACGACGGGTCAGGTTCATTTCGATTGCCAGTAGACTTCCAACCGTCAAGTCTGCAACGCGGCCGAAATCGAAGCCGAACGAATACAGCACATCGTCGGGCAGCTTTTTGAGCGCGGCCGCAAGCTTGCCCATAAACGGTGCGATCAGCATCGCCTGCTGCAGGTGACTAAGGTGCAGATAGTTGGCCGGCAGCTCCAGACGGAGAACTTCGGCGTCTTCCTTCATGCGCGCTTCGATCAGCGGTTCCGGCAACCAGGCACCTGTGCCCTGCGAGGGAATACAGAAAAGCTCTTCGTCGGCACCGTCTCCATAGAAGTCGATGATCTTCTGCCGCCACTCGGCTTCGCCTTCCGGGGTCCACTCCTTGTCCTGGACGAGACAGATCCGCTCATAGAGCCCGTCCTTCAGGGCGTGATCGAGATCAACATGCATATGCGCATAGGGCGATCGCTCGGAAAGAATGTCCTGGATCTGAACGTTGAACTCGTTCTCCGTCCCGTCATGGGTCGAGCACACGACAACCTGACCACCCCACATAAGGAAGGCCATGGCGGCCTTAAGCAACTCTTTGAGGTTCTCGACAAAGGCGGCCTCATCAATGATGACGAGGCCCTGCTTGCCGCGCAGCGATCGCGGCGCGGATGATAGAGCCAGGATCTCAAAGCCGGATGCGAACCGGATCCGGAAGGCCTGAATGTGGCGGGTCTCGTCCGGGTTGCCCGGATCCGTGTCCTCGAACAGAAATTCGTCCTGTGAGATCGCTGCCATCGCAAAAGCGCGGGCCCACATGGCACAGGCATCAATGAACTCGCGGGTCATCTCTTGGCTATAGGAGATGTACATGGCGTCACAGCCGCCGGCCTTCTTGCTCCTTGCTGCCTTGAGCGCTGCATAGGAGGCAAGGCCCCATGTCATACCGATCCGGCGCGACTTCTCGATAAAGAGAACCTCAATCCCCGTGGTATCGAGCAGGCCCACGGCCTTCGACTGGTAGCCAAGCAAGACGTTCGGAAGTCCAACCTGGTCGGCAATGTCATCAATCGCTGTGACGGTCTCGCTGCGGAGCTTTTGCCATTCTTCCTTGGAGATTGGCGCATTCATGAGGTAACGCCCAAGATCTGCGATTTGATGGCTTCAGCGGTTTCGGCCGTGAGCCCCTTGACCTTGGCGATCTTGTCGACCGCCTCATTGGTCTTGGCTGCAAACTCCCTCTCGACCTTCTGCCGGCGCTGCGTCGAAACCCCTTGTGCCTGACAGGCAGCACGCAGCGCGTTGGCCAAGTTCATCGCCCCTTTCGGATCGAGCCCGCTTTCGCCGGCATCGGTCAGCAGCTCGAACGTCAGCGTCTTGATCGCCTCGGCCGCAATCAACGTCAGATCGTCAGAGGCTTCAGCATCGAAGTTCGCGGCGATCGACGCGGCGATCGATCTGGTGTCTTCCAGACGCCGCGTCAGATGTGCCTGCTTGATCGAATAGCGGTTGAAGGCGGACATGGACGGGATCGAAAACTCAAGCTCACCACGGAAGTCCTTCTGCACCTGCTCAAGCTTCAGATAGAATTCCTCGTAGATTTCCTTCTGCGTCCGATCCCGGCCGCGCAGCTCATTGGCGGCCCAGACGATGGTGCTGTCGCATTCGGGTGGAAGCTGTTCGATGGCGGAAAGGCGTCCGCGTCCTTGTCTGGCCATATCAGCCCCCGAGTGAGGGTTTCAGGACGCCTTCAAGAAAGGCTCGGCGCTCGACATGATCGAGGCCCGGCCGCAGCAGCTCGGCAACGTAGACGGATCCGGGTTCTGTCAGTCTGACCGCACCAAGATCCTCAAGCTTTTTGAGCTGCGTGCGCAGATAGTCGCGGGACTTTGAATGCCCGAAGCTCTCAAGTATCTTCTCGATCAGCGTTTCATTCAGACGGTGGTCATCCTCGGTTGCAAGCGCCTTGAGGATTGTCAGGCGAAAGTCAGCCGTCGCGTGTTCCGAATAGCTCACCTATTTGCCCTCCTTCATGAGATAGTCCTCGACCCGGCGAACGGTTCGGGAGACACCGGACAAGCCCTCAATCAGGCTGTTCACCGTGCCTTTCAGTTCGGCCATGGACACCTTGAGTTCTACGACGTCGTCTTTGGCGGGCATGTGGTTCAGCTCGCTTTCGGCTGCCTGGACGCGCCGGTCCAGCTCAATCAGCTTCGTGCTGACGGCTTTCAGTTCTTCCGAATTGCTCTTGGAGCCGGCCGTCAGAAATGAATAGGCAATGCCGCCGATCGAAAAGAGCAGCGCAATCAGACCGGCCCAGTTCTTTGCATCTTCCAACATGCTGGCGCTACCTCAGCATCTTGATCGCGCCGACAACGGTGCCGGTATAGAAGAGCCAGCGGATCATCTGACCGCCCCAGTCTTCTAGGATAGGGACCGTGGCGACACCCCAGCCGAACAGAAAGACGCTGTCCATGATGACCGCCGCCCACCAAAAGCCGAGCGGGAATACGAACAGCCCTGCAAAGATCCAATACGGGAGATACTGGAACTTCGACTTTTGCAGATCGGCCATGATCCGGGTTTCTTCGACAGCAGAACGAATGACCTCGATCGTGGTCTCAGACTTGATCCGTTCGCGATCATTCTGAAGCGCAGCTTTGCGCTCCATATAACCCAGTGCCTTGTCGACCAGGCCGGAGCTGGCGAACTTGAGAATGAAGGACAGCAGGAAGGTCAACCGATGTGCCTCCATTCCTTCGCGTCGTGGAGCCGGCGCTGCTTGATCTTGTGCGCAAGGAAGACAACCGCGCCCCCGATCGCAAGGATCGCTAGAAATTTGTTGTCACCAATCAGAGCGAACACCGGGTCGATCGACGCGGAAACCTGCTGGATGATCGCGGTGACATCCTGCAGGGTTTTCACGTTGCTGGTCAGATGCGAAATGCCGAGCATCTCGCCGATCGCGCCGATCGCCATGCCAACGACACCTAGATTCGTCAGCCGGTCTGCCTGCTTGACCGTCTGGGATCCGGACTTGCGCAGATCCTTGACGGTCATGTTCTCGCGCGTTCCACCTGGTTGCGCGTTTATCGGAACCGCGGTTTCGAGCGCTTCGCTGGTAATGGGCCCGACGACACCATCGGCGGCAAGGCCATTGTCCACCTGAAACGCGATGAGCTGACGGCGCGTGGCGGGCCCGAAATCACTGTCCGGTTTGACATGATAGCCAAGCGCGACAAGACGCTCCTGCAGCGCTTTCACCCGGTAGCCCTCAGAGCCGAGGCGAAGGAAGCCAGTCTGCTCTGTCGAAACAGCGGAGCGGCCGGTGATCCGCTTATAGGCTGCTTGCATCATCCCGGCGTAGCGGGAGACCTGACCAGGGCCGTTGTATCGTCTGGCGATCGCCCGGAAGTCCTTGGTTCGGATCGCTTGCAGCAGACCGACCTTTTCCAGATAGGTCAGGAAGGCCTCTGCCTGGTTCGCTTCGTTCTCGGCAAACGCAAGAACGAATTCCTGAACGCTCGGATAGCCGCACAGCTCCGCATTGAAGCCCATGATCTGAGGGCCACCATAGGAAGCTGAGCGAAGCCCGGCCGTCTCGTGGAGATCAGCCATTGCCTCAAGCCGATCCCAACGGGCGTCGGATCCTGAGCCACCAAGACCGTTGTAGTTCGCCCGGCTCCACTTTTTGACGGCAAGTCCCAGCCGTTGGGCCTTGGCGCGAAGGATCTGCGGCAGCTCCCGCCAGAAGACGTGTTTTTCAGTGAGGATGATCAGCCGGCCTTTGTCGTCGTATGGGCGGCCTGCGCTCTCAACTTCGATGATCGCCTGCAGGACGGCTTCCTCGGCCTGCATGCGGACTGCAGCGAGTTTGATAACAGCGCCGTCGCTTTGCGTGCCGCCACCTTGCCGGAGTTTGGAAACTATGTCGTTCATGATCCTGCGCTTGCATTGGAGTGGAGAGAGGCAGCGCGTGTCGCTGCGAATGCAAGCAAGGATGGCGAATTTCGGGATTTCGTTCCGCCCACGCAGGTGCGTGGGCCGATCAGGTGTCGAAAAGGGAGAGTTGGTTCTTGTCCGGAGCCTTGGCGAGCCACCGGCGAACAGTGGTCTGATCCGCATGGAGCGTGCGGGCGATGTCCGCCTTGCTATGTCCACGCTCCAGCAACACAGAAGCTATCCACTGTTTGGGGATCGGCACACGGACGTGCCCCGGTCCGACATATTCAGAGAGCATTACCGCTTTTTCGCGGCCCGTCAAACCCACCATCATCGCGTTGCGTGGTGACTTTGAGAAATAGACTTCAGAGCCGCCAAACTGCAAAAAGAACTCGATGGCAAGATCCTCACCAAGAACCTCGACATAAGTTTCAATATGGGCCGGAACGTCGCGGGTCATTTCCGTCCCGACCGATACAGCTCACCGAGCGTGTTCATGGCAAAGATCCAGTCGTTGCTCGAGAATTTGTACATGTCCTCATGCTCGACCCGCCCGAGCAGCCAACCGGTCAACGTACTGCCCGGAGCGCGGTCTTGTTTCACAAGTTCAGACCAGATGTGAATGCAGACCTGAAACCGGAAGTCATTCATCAAGGGCGCTTGGCCATGTTGAGTGAACAGCTCGTAGTTCTGTGTCCTGCGCCGGATCCAGAGTTTCAATCCGTCGATCGCTTTGGTCGCGTCCGCACCCTCGCGAAGGAACCGATGATGATCAAGGCCAGTCTGGCGCTTTAGAAAGCTGATCATCGCCTTGTCGGACTTGTCGTGGATGACGTCGAGATTGTAGCCGGCAATCCAGAGCGCCTGCAGTTTCCTGGCAAACGGACCGGTGACCTTGCTTACATCCTTAACGGAAGGCAGCGCTTCCAACGCGGAAATCACCTTCAGATGCTCGGCATCGGACATGCCTTTCGAAGAGCGTTTGCCGGTCTCGCGTTCGAGCAGATCGCGATAGCTGGCATCGTCAAGCGCTGCACCCCGTTTCAGCACTTGGATCTTTGCAATGGCTTTCATAACTCAGTCCTTGTAAGGCAGCCGGCGCTGGTGAAATCCACCGGCCGCACCGGCATCGCCCAGAGGTTCAATCTGGCGATGCGCTTGGGGTACGGGCTCGCGCCGGGCCGCGAGTTCAAGTTTCATGAGATCGTTGGTTGCGTGCCGAAGGTCTTCCAAAAGATCCGTCTTCCGGTGCAGGCGGTACCGGTGCCGGTCTACCTCGCGCAACAGAGCATCACGGCGATCGCGCAAGGTCTTAATCTCGCTCAACTCATACACAGACGTGTTGGTGAGCCCGGACATGTCACGCCGCCTTCGCGATATCGATTGTGATGGCTGTCCAATCGGCGTCCGGACTATCGCGCTTGTAGAAACGCAGATAGCTTTTGGAGCCGGTGACGCGCATGGCATCCTTCAAGGCGGTCATCGCCCGCTGCCAGCGCTCGTCTTCGATCTCCAGCCGCATTAGCATGAAGATCTCTGATTTGTTGATTTGCCCTTCCTTGTCGGTGTTGAACGCACGGGTGACGATGGACCTGATTTCCGGTCGGCTGTCGGCTGCCCATTCGTTCAAACACTCGTCAATCAGGCTTTTGGCAATCTGGATCTCGGGGCCGAAGTCGATGAAATCACTGACCTGCACCTGCACTTTCAGGCAGCCGTCGACGGTCTGAAACGTCGTATTGCCCTTCTTGCCACCCTTGCTGGCGTCATATTCCTGCGCAAGAAGCGTGGTCAAGCTGAGCAGGTCCGCAAAGGTATGCTTGCGGAACCTGCCGATTTGAGCCGATAGGTCCTCCGCAAAGCCAACCACCTTGCGCACGGTCTCGTCTTCCAGCTTGTGCTGAGGCTTGACGTTCTCCAGCGGGACAAGGTTGCCCTTCGCGTCGCGCATGTAAGGATGGCCGTTTACTGTTTCGACGCCGGCATTGGATGCCTCGATATTGGCCGTTTCAGTTGCCGCATTTTCCATGTGTTCAAATCCTCTTCAAGTCACGTTAAACGCAGTTACAAAAGCTCAGGCAGCGCCATCGTCTCCCGGCTCGCAGACCGGAATTGGACGCTTCGGAAACAACTCAATTTTCGGATCGTTGATGTCGATGAGGCGCGTATTGGGACGGACCGCACTCGCCTCCATCTGTCTGGCAAGGCCGATCGCATCGTCCAGGACGAACCCAACAAGCCGGACATAGGTCGGGGTCAGATACAAACTCCCGTCCGGGCTCTGCCGCTTCTCCAGTTCACTGGAAAGCATCTTGAGATCGCTACTGAGCATTGCCGCCTCCTTTCAGCCGGGAGTGCGGACAGCGGTTGCGGCAAGCACGATAGACCTGCGTCCGCAGTGCGTTGGTGACGGCACGGGGCTTCGCCTGCCAGTCAAGACAGGCATCACGGCCAATCTCACCAAGAATGGGGCACTTGACGGTTTCACCCATCAGAGCGCCGCGCACCTTGTCTTCGATCTTCGACAGATCCGCTCCGTACTTGTTGGAGATCGTCTGACTTACCGTTGCCGGTGAACAGCCAATGCGCCGGGCACTGGCATTGAGGCCCTCGGCTTCTGCCAAATCAGCCAGTTCGGCAACCCAATCGGGCACCTCCCCGTTCCAGCCCATGGTGGCCTTCTGCTGCATGGAGACATGAGCATTCATGCCGCGCACTCCTCTGCGACCGGCCTGCCCATGATCTCCTTGCGATTGCTGTCATAGACCATCTTTGACCTGAGGATCTTGGGAGCCCTCGGCCCGGTATCCATGGAAGGTTTCAACCGCCAAATCGCCTGTGTCGCACCGCGACCCTTGCGGAGCACCTGCAAATAGCCGGCACCGCTCAGGTGATGGACATAGCCTTCGACGGTCTCCCGCTTCATCACGATCTCATCGGTCGACGACGCAATCGTCAGCTCGCTGATATCGAAGCTCTGAAGAGAACGCATCGCGACCCAGATTTGATCTTGGACGCGCCCCTGCTTTCCGGGCGTGCCGTCGCGATTGAGACACGGCGTCGGCGCTGGTCGCTTCAGAAGGCGATAGACACGGGTGCGTTTGCGTCCAGGCTCGTCACCAGAGACCACTTCGGCGATCCCAGCCCGAACCAGCCGCCGCACGAACTCGGCAGCTCGATCGACACTTGCGTCGTCACATCGCATGGCGAGCTGCTGCATTGTAAACTTGGCTTTATTTTTGCCGAGATCCCGGATGACGCTCCAGTAGTGGTCGTTGCCGCGAAAAATGGGCGTGCCCGCCGTCACTCTCAGTTCAAGCTGGATGGACATTAAGCGGCCCTCCTCGCAACGCGGCGGGGCGGCTCACCGGTATAGAACCAGTTCTTCGGAAACGAGGTTCCGTCGAACGTGTCTTCGCGGTTGTTGCGCGCGTGCTCTTTGATCTTGTTGAGGTTGACCACGATGCGCCGGGCGCGGCCTTCAGTGTAATCGATCAGCTGCTCGATCAGATCGGCCTTCAGGGTCAGTTCGGGACAGAACAACGCGGCGAGTTCGTCGGCGTCTTCGGAATCGCATGGATCCGCAAACTCCCACTCAAGCACCCGGTTGTGGACCCGCTCAACCTTTTGGATTTTGGCTGGCAACTTCTCTTCGCCGATCATCAGCACCGGGACCTGACTGTGCTCTTGGATCTCGCGCACCAGCTCCAGCATGCCCTTGTCGGCAAGCTTGTCGGCTTCGTCAATGATCAGCGGTCGGTTGAAGTCGTCACCAAGCGCCATGATGGCTTCGGTGGTTAGGTCCGCGACCGACAGTTTCCCGTGCTTGACCTCGGCTTCCGCAAGCAGGCTTTCCAGAAACTTCTTCCGCGTCCAGCTGTCCCCGACTTCAAGGCGCAACGCCCGTGTTTTATTGGTCGAATAGATGGACGCGTAGGTTTTCCCGTAGCCAGACGGGCCGCTGAAAACGCCCATCCCCGGCAGATGCGGAGCGCGGTTGATTAGCGTCTCCATCAGCACCATAAACCGGGAAACGTTTTTGAGAGCGGCGAGCCCGCCCGGATTGACAGATGGGTGTCTGTCCGTCATGTTCTTCTCCGTTCGTTGCATTTTTCCGGCTCTGAAGGTTGCCGCCTTCAGGGCCATTTTCTTGCCCATTAGGACGCGGGCGGTACGCGGTTTCGGCGCTCTTCCTTGTCTTCCCAAATCAGTTTGTGAGCGCGATATTCGGGACCGGCCTGATAGCCGGTGAGCCAGATGGCATCGTCATCGGAAAGCGGCGTTCCATCGGAAATCCGCTGTTCGATTTGCAGGGCACGCTGAAAACGGCTTTCAGGCGTTTCCATGGTTGGAAGCTTCTGGACATTCGCGGCTGGCTTCGGAGCCTCGGCCTTCAGGCGTTCGTGCATCGCCGCTTCACGATCGCTGAGCGCACGCGGTGCACGTTTCTTGCGGACTTCACCGGCAGAGAGCGTCTTAGTGGTCTGATGCTCTTGGCGCTTCTGCGGGAAGCTCAGAACATCGGCGTTGCCCTGGTAGGCGGCGCGTTGTGCTTCCATGACTGTGCGCGGTGTGATCTTGCGTTTTGCCTTCCGGATCTCGACAAGGTTCGCCTCTTCGACCGACTTCTGCATGGCGCGGACCTTGGCGATCGTCTCGGCTGGATCGAGCCCGGCAAGATCCGGACAGACGGCTTCGCCAAGATAGGTTTCACCATCCGGCTCAAACAGCCAGAGGCGTCCGAGGTCGGACGGATCGTGGCGGCAAAACACCTGCGTGTCAGGCATGACGGCACAAATCGGCAGGTAGTGTTCCCCGTCGACCTTGACGCCCTGTTTGGTGACCTTTCTGAAACCGTCCTTGCCCGCAACAGGTGCCAACAACACGTCCAGGGATCCCAGGTCATTGATCGCCCTCACCTCACCTCTCCACGCGTTGGCGACTTCAAAAGGTGTCTTCCGCTTCAAACCTTCATGCGGCGTGTGCGCATATTGCTCGCGGCACCAACGGTCCGCCTCGGCCTGCAGCTCGACCGTCGTCAGATCGACCTGAAACCGTTTGGCATCATCCGTCCCGAGACGGCTAGCGAAACTCTTTCGCGCTTCGATCACCTTCCGGTCTGCAACCGAGTGCCCGATGAAGCCGGGCAACGTTGCGGCGCAATTGCGCTGGAAGGTCCCAATGACCCGTTCCACGGTCCCCTTCTGCTGCGGACTGTAGGGCGCTGAGAACTCCTGTTCGATCCCGAGACTATCCAGCAATTGGACGGTGGCACGGGCTGCGAAGTCGGAGCCGTTATCGGTCTTGATCAGCTCCGGGACGCCCCATTCCAGTAGGCACTTGCGGATCAGCATGCCGACTGCAGCAGCGCGCGGTGTGTCAGTGATCAGCAGCACGATCCGGCGCGAATAAAGGTCGATCGCCATATAGAGGTTCTTGCGCCCGTCCGTGGTCATGACATCGACCGGTGAGGCATCGACTTCCCACTTCTCATTGAGCCGGGAGACGCGATTGGCACCTGTCGCAGAGAACCGGATATGAGACCGGTAGGCATCCGGGTCGGTGATCTTCAGAAGCTCGTTCTTGTGCGCTTCCTTCCAGCCTTTAAGGGCGTTTTGAAAGGTCCTTATAGGCGGGACCGGTACCTGTTTGCCGCCTGCGGCGACCGATGGTCCAAACCGGTGAATGACGGCATTGCGGATATGCTCTGCAGAGGTGAACTGGTTCTCGGCGTAAAGGGCGAGGCAATAGACCTTCACTTCGCCGCCTTCGGCCCGGTCCAGGACGCCTGTCCCTTTCCGGGCCTTGGACGGGTCCGCCGCAAGCAGGTTGATGTTTTCTTTTGCCTGAGCCCGCCAGCGCACAAGGGTGCGGGCAGAAAGCCGCTTGACGTTCTCTAGCACCCATTCAGGCACCGGCACCTTGCTGTCATCAAAGAGCTGCGCAAACAGGTGATCCGATGCGGTGGCGCCCATGCCGCAAGTCTTGCGGAAGCGCTCGGCTACTTTCAGCACGACCAGCTTGGCATCGCGCACGCTGCATTCGCGCCGGGTCAGCTCATTGCTGGTTTCAGTCCGGTAGTCTTCGCGCTCGACCTGCACGAACGAACCCGCATATTGAAGCCTCTGCGGCAGCGGAAGCAGATCGATATGGTATTCGGCGCCCCCGCCCCCTTCCCGGCCCGCCCGTTTGCGGCAAAACTGGCTCACCGCCCAATCCTCGCGCTCGGCAAGTTTTTGAACACCGCGCTTTGATGATGGAAAGCCATCCAGGGCAAGATCGGCGATCTCCTGAGCGGTCAGCCAGAGCTTCATTTTGACCCCCGGAGCTGCATTTGAAGGGTTTTCTTGCGGGTCGCCACCATGCGCTCGTGATCCTCGATCAGAGCCAATTCGATGACGTTCTCGTAGCGCTTCGGGATCACCGCGAGCTCAAACTCATCGGCCACAAAGCCGAGCAGTTCTGTCTTGCCGGTCGCATGGACAAGCGCGATGAAACGCTCGACCGTGATGTTGTTGCCGGCCTTCGCTTCGCTGGCATAACCTTCGAGCGCGGCAACCGTGATTTTGGTATCGAGCTGCTCGCTCATTAGCCCGGCAATCGTGGTTCGGTCTTTGCCGCACTCTTTCATCGCCTTGGCGATCGCACGGCTGATCCGCGATCCAAGCCGGTTGCCCGAGATTTCGCCCGGCTCGAAGCCAACCGAAACGCGCGGTGGCTTCCAGTCGCGGAACATGTCGGCGGTATAGGGATCGCGGGGTGTCCTACTCATCGAGCCAGCCCTCTTGTTTGACGAGCGCGACGATCTCTTTCTTGTGCTGACGGAAGACGTTCTTCCGGATCGCCGGCGTCAACCTGGGCAGATACTCGCTAACGGTTTTGAACCGTTTTTCACTGTCGCTGAGCTTCTTCCGGCCATTGATGACGAACACCGCGTCGGCGATCGAGCCGGCAGAAGGGTTTTCCGCGAGCACCTGATCCAGGACGTCTGCCTGCATCTGCGGTTCTAGACAGGAGAGCGCCTTCAGATCGGACTGTTTTTCGGCGAGTGCGGTGCCTTTCAGGCGCTCGCGTGTCTCTCGCGTGAGGCCCTCGAAAATCTGCACCGCCAATTCTACGGAGCGGCGTGAAAGGCCTGTTGCATCGCTTGCGTTTTGGCAAAACGCAAAGATTGCGACTTGCCTCTTTTGGCCGCCAATATGCTGGTTCCCACGCTTGCCGCCATGCTTGGCTTCAGGGTGCAGTGCTTCATAGATCCGCTTCATTTCGAACAGCGCTTCGCACCGTTCCAGCGGGTTGAAATCCTTGCGGCCAAGGTTTTCAAGGATCTCGTGAAGCCGCAGATCATCTACAGCGCCTACCCCTTGTGGCTCGAGCAGACGGGCCTCGATCATTTTCCACTTGGCGATCTTGGCCGCCGACAGGCGATGCGCCCCGGCAACCAGGGTAAACCTCTTGTCCGATGCGACAACGTCGATCGGGGTTTTTTGTCCGGTCTCGATAAACATACCGGCGAGACATTCGGCCCAGTCCTGATCCACATCCCGCAGGCGATCCGCAGGGACATCAATCAGCGACAGTTTGATGGACTGATACGCGCTCATGAAGCCTCTAATGCTTGTTTCAAAAAAGACCGGGCGGCGCTTGGTACGACCCAATGGCCGCCCGGCAAGTTAGTGGGGAGAACGCCTAAGAAGGCGTCGGCTTAAAAACGGCAGCGCCGCGTCTCACCACTGTCGCAGGTGACGCGTAGCCCCCAGATCGGTTGGACCTGAGGGAAACAGAAGGCCTAGAAATGCCGGGGTGGCTGTGTCGATCTGGGCTTTGTGGCCCAGAAGAGCAACGCAGCGATCAGCGAGGAGATAGCATACGCAGCAAGAGCAAGAATGATGCTCATGCACGTTTCCTTTTCGGTTTGTCGTAATGGTGTTGAAACCCGATTTTCCAAGGCGCACCGCCGATCCCGTACCGGTTCAGCCGGTCCCGATAGACGATGGCAGTGCTACTGCTGGAAAAGCGGTGAGCGTCACCCGGAAACAGCGACGTTCCGGCGACAAGGACGTAGTCACCGCTGGTGACGTCGACCTGATGCTCTCGGCCCGTGTAGAAATAACGGACACCGGACTTGGAAACCTTGGTGAGAACCTGATCCGAAACGCGCGTCGGGGCGGACGGTGATGTCTGACCGGTGCGTGCCATTACGCCGCTTCCCTGTCCGGAGTCGCCTCGCCTTTCTGGCTAGCGCCATAGTCGTCATGTTTGCTAGAAAGGATTCGGGCGGTCCGTTTCGGATACCGGTCAGGCCAGAGATCGTCGGGTTTCATTTCAAGGAAATCCGCAATTGCGCTCTCGGCCTTGCGGTTGGTTCTTGTCCATACTTGGGAAAAGGTTTTGAGCTGAATGCCCGCACCTTTTGCCAACTCGCCGAAAGTCATCCCCTGGCGGTGAATTTCGGCTGTGATGGAAAACCGGTCCCATCCATCTGGTGGAACGTGCTTTGGTTTTGCCATATGGGCCTCTCGGTTGGGAAAACGGCTTGCTGCAACAAGCCGTTTTCTTTGGAGTTGTGTGTGACCACTCGGCGCGACTGTTCGCGCCGACAAAAGGAAGGTAGTTCAAAAAATTGGATTTGGTCAATACAATAAATTGAACAATACGATTTTTTGAACTGTTTCTCATGGAAACAGTTGGACAACGAATTAAGTTCGTGGCTGATAAAATTGGCGGCGTAGAAGCGCTAGCGATCGCGACCGGCGTCAAACGGACAACTATGTTCAATTATGTGTCTGGGAATACAGAGCCAAAGGTCTCAGTGGTCATCGAGATTGCAAAGGCCACCGGCGTGTCTGTCGAGTGGCTTATGATCGGCAGAGGAGACATGCTTCGCCATCAAGAAATCTCGGTACGCGAAGCGTCTTTGGACCATGTCCGCAAGGTGGTCTACAACATCGCATATTCAATGGCCGACAAGGGTCCGAGGCGCATCAAACCGAAGGCCTACGCGGAAAACTTTCTGGAACTCTTCGACTATCTCATGAAGTTAGAAGACTACGATGAAAAGGCGGCAGAGAAGGTGATCGAGTTTGGCGCTGAACGGCTGAAACGCACATCCGGTTCAAACGTTTCATAAGCACCGCAAACTCTGGTGCCCGGTATCCTATCTCAGGGAGCGCATGTCCCGCTATGTGGCGATCGCGAAAGACTTCGGGCGTGCATCCGAGAGCAGGATAAATGCGTCGGTAGGGATTGTGTTTAAAAGCCCAAAGGCATGCGGGCCACAAACCTTTCGACATCAGAAAATCAGCAAGGGCCATCATTGCAACAGGCCCGGCCTCGCCGCCTCGGTAGTGCGGCAAAATATAGCAAGCATGAAATTCGCCGGGTACGTCAAAGTCTAGGTCTTTGTTGGCTTTCGCCACAGCGAAGCCAACCACTCCAATAGCATCGGTTAAGACGAACACCGCTTCATCAGATGGCAAGGTATCAAACCACGTAAGCCATTGATCCAACCTGTATTGGAACCCTCTCTGTGCGTGCACTTCAGACGGCATGAATGCATAGACTTCTCGCCAGCAAGTCACGTGAATTTTTGCGATGGATACAACGTCTGATAAAACTGCACTCCTGATACCCGTAATAATAGACATGCCGCATTTTCCCCATTAAGTTGCAAGTGTTGGGTGCAAGGGGCAATAAATGCGTGACGAATTCTTACGTCAGGTTATTCATGAAAGAATGCCAGACAAACAGGTCTCATTGAAATCCTGTGCCGTGCTGTTTCTGACCTTCGTGGTTGGTTTTGGAGCAGCGCTTGGCTTCGTCGCCTACTCGTCCGTAGACTTTACCGACGACGAGCTTGCCAAACTTGCCGAGTTGGCTGCCTGTTCCACAGGTCAGCCAGCTTCGGCCCTTTGGTTGAAAGCCAAAACCGAAGATCACTGGTACACGAGGTATCGGATTGAAGTCGCCCGTCAGTTCCTAGTTGACATCGATATCGACCGTTGCAGTGTCCGGAAGACCGCGAACGCTGACACTGGTCATGTCAAAATCAGAACTCTTTCTCCAAGCAATCGCCACAACTGAGTTGAGATATCTGGCAATCTGAACACCGTTCTGAGCCTTCGACCTCATGGCAATGTCGAGCAAATTTGGCGAAACGTTCACTTCCGGTGGAAACATCGTGACGATTTTGCCCTCATGCTGAAGCGCTAGAGACCAGCAGTCGGCGCACTCGCTTTGGATATCGACCAGCGCGAACTGTGAGGCCACGACCACGTAAGTGAGGTTCCCAAGCCGCTTAGCGAGTGGGATGAACGCCGCTCCCGACGATCGACCGACTTGCTTCTGACCGATCACCATTTCAGACCATGCAAGCGCTTGTTTGAAGTAGGTTCGGTCCGAAAGGTCGAGTGGCAAAGTCGGATATTTGTAGCTGTCGTAAAGCAAAGCGCCATCCGGCCCGATCACGATTATCGCCCGCGCACCAGGCACACCCGCAACGAGGCGCTTTAGCTCCGCATGGATCAACCGCGCGTTATCAACCGACGAAACAATGACAGCTGCCGCATCGATCGCCTGGTCAGCAGCATAGAGGACGCGCTCCGCACTCAGCTGATTGGTGCGAGCTGCCTGAACCGTCTCAGCAACGAGATAATCGACCTCCTCCTGATCCGGGAGAGCTTTTGCGGCAGGTTGCAGCACAAACACAATTGAAGAAAAGACCAGCGCGATGAAGGACATAGTGGTGATGCGCAAGGCGACCCCCAAAGGTAAGATTGATAAATCAATCTTACCTTTGAGATGTGATACACGCGTGATTGCAACTTTAAGATATCAGTTTTTTGCGACTTGTGGAGTCAGACCTTGTTCAATTTCTGGTCGTGTGTTTTTAATCAAATCCAAGCCTGCAATCGATTATTGGAACGAAACTCATGATCCCGGGAACCTGATTCTTGTCACTTGCGCCCTCGGCATTAGTCTTGGAGTGCTAAACTTCACCGGCAACATTGCTTTAACGTCGGGAATTCCGACTTTTAGGTCATTCCCAGAAGGAAATAAGTCGCTTGAGGCCGTGCTTTCCTTGTTAGAAAATCGCAGCGAGGACAGTTGTGAACATATTTCTTGGATATCCTTCTGAGCACGAAGAAGCGGCATGGGAGGTCTACAATTATCTCATATCTAATGGAGATGAGGTTTGGTTCGACAAAGTCTCGCTTATCGCGGGCATAGATTGGGACCAAGAGCGTGCTGAAGGACAACGCCGCGCGGAGTTGGCAGTGCACTTATGTTCCAAAGCGATGTTCGAACGAGCCGGTGTAGTTCATCGAGAAATCCGACAAAGTCTGAGACTTGTCGAAGATCAGCCCCTCGGATCACTCTATGTTATTCCGATCAGGCTTGAGCCGGTTAAGATGCCCGTCGAGCTGACTCGTTTCCAGTATTTTGATTTCGAAGGCGACTGGCAGCGTCGACTATCCGATGCCGTTGAAAAACGTCGAGCGCAACTCTCCGCTGAGGTCGCAGAGCCTCAAAAGTCATCCGCTGTTGAGGAAAGCCCAATGAAGGGATCGCAGAAGGTCGAATTTGAAGACGTCACTGAGCTTTACGAATGTCGCGGGGAATACCTTCGCTATGATGAGGATGGTCTCTACTGGACATACTTGAATGGTGCTATTGCCTCGTCGGTGCTTGAAAGTTACTTCGGAAACCGTAGCGACTTCCAGCGGCTGTTTGATGAAAACGATGTTTTGGCCGACGAAGGCGACCAAAGGAAACATGAATGGTCGCTTAGTACTGACGAGTTCTTCCGAATGGAAAGCATGCTTTCCATTCGGTTCTATACTTTTATTTCGTACGCGAGAGCCGCGCATCCCAACCACCATATAACGACGCTTAACTTCTTCGGCGAGGATGCAGGGGCACTTGAGTTTGAACGCTTGATTGGCCATTCGACTGAAATGGCCCACAAGGTATTGGACTACTGCGAGAAGGTCATCATCGCCGGATTTGACGGCGAAATCGAAGAGGAGTCGTTTTTTGAAGGCTACAGGGAGCGCGAGGAAGACCTCTGGAAACTCCTTGGGCAATTCAATTTCGATAATAAGGGCCTCACGTTCAATTTTTCACCTTACGACGTGTTACCTTTTGTTTTCGGCTCGCACGAAGTGCACGTGCCTTGGTTGTTCCTCGAAGAAATGATTGACCCCGAGTACAAAGACGTTGTCGAAAAACTAACGGCTCAATCGTGATACACGCGTGATTGCATCCTTAAAAGGACGTCAATTTAGTTGCCCTACCGGGTCCGCATCATACGAAGCAAGAAACACTTCGAGTCGTTCGTTCACGTCTGAAACATAGTTTGCACACGTAGACAAAACCATCGCGCACTGAGCCATTTGAAAGTCTGATGGTTCAAAGTAGGAAATCCCGTGATGTTGTGCGCGCATGTAGCTAACAGGATGCGAGTGTACAAAATTTGAAAGGTAAGTGTGGATGGCGTCAAACTCGTCAACATCCCACCCAGTCTCTCTCACAGCACCGCGGAGACCATTAATAAATGTTTTTTGACCCCTCCTTAGGTCTTTGATCTCTTCCTGTTCGTAGCCAAGTGACTTTGCGAGTTCACTGATCCTTGACTTAATAGAGTCTCGCGTTTCGGGATAACTATCCATGAATTCCTTGTCTTCTTCACCGATACTTGCAGCAAATGCTTTGAGAAAACGCCTTCTATTTGCAAGGTCGTGCAAAAACAGTACTTGTCTCCTGAGGTCCCATTCGTCACGACCAAGATCCAAGTTTGACAAATATAAGGTCATCAAGCAGGCGTCGATGATCGCTCTTCCAAGTACTGAAATCGATTGATGATTAACAAAGGCGATGTCCTCATGATCAGATTGTTCGAATTCATCGATCAAAGACAATACTGCAATACAATGGCAGATGAGATTCGTGAAAACGGTGTGCACTCTCAACTGCCGGCCCGTGTACCTCTCGCCGAAACCCCGGTCGGATAGTTCGGCGCTGTTTTTTGTCGCTTCTCTAAACTCTTCGCTGGCCGCATTCAGAATTTTCGTCGATTCAGTCTTATTGCTATCATTTTCACGAGAAGCCAATTTTCCCACCTCAGGAGTCCAGTCCACCTACCATTAGTTTATGAATTGGCAGCAAAGACGCAAAGCAACGGTCACCTCCACATCCAATCATCAGCTTAAATTTGCAACCCGGTGAACAACCCCATACACCACGGCTATGGGCAGATGATTGCTCAGTAGCCAATCGATCTTCAAATAGCTTGATTAAGTTGAACCAAGGTTGCAATTCCAAAAAACTCACGCAACTCTTCATCAAACAAACTCTGAATACTGACTTCATAGGGGAACAAGTTTGACGGGCTTCGACGAATTTTTCAGTCAAATACAAGTGCAGGCGGTTGTAACTGCGCTGATCATTCAATGCATCCTTTCAATAATTGCTTGGTTGTTTCAGCGGCGCCCACGTTTGGTCTACACACAAACACATGACAAATTGTTCTTGGTGCCACAACGCGTCCCTGACCCACAAGAAGGCTCGGGCAGTAATGCGAATGACCAGGCGGAGGCAACAGATGAACCTGGACCTCAAGATCGTGATGTGACCGTTCAGCCAGCCCAAGTCCCAGCAGTCAGAGCACTGAGTGTATTTGTTGCGGACTACGACATTAGAAACGAGGGTCGGCTCGCTGCGAAGGGCGTCGAAATCACTTTCAATTACGCACCGATGCACTATGACCGATTTCCCCATATCAATGTCGACGAAAAAATAATGCGAGATGGTCGTTTCGCGCTTAAAATCGAAACGCTCAATCCGGGTGAGCAAATTTCGGTTAGTCTGCTCAATACTGGAGACCAGTTGCCTGAGTTAACACTAGTCAGGTGCGAGGGTTATGGTGCTCGCAAGGTCACCAGCATGCCGGCACGCGTCTTTCCTTTGTGGTTTAGTGTGATCGCACTAATTTCAGCATTCTTCGGGGTATTTAGCTTTCTCTATTTCGTCTCATTGTTCACAATTTCATTTTTGTGACGCTGGACCAATACAACAATTAGCAACAGTCAAAAAGTTCCCACCTAGAGCAATTCGAGTGGTGGCTTTTACTGCAAAAAACCTCTGTTTTCCGCCAATTCTTGCGAGGTGGGAACTCGGATTAAAATTTGCGTCTCAGTTCCCGCCTCAACATTGTCGCGTCGTTGTTTTCACAACGTAATATCAAATGGCCAAAAATTTCGCCGCGCGGAGTTTTGCCAATTTGGCCAAATGAAGTTGCGCGCCTGGTCGCGACAGAATTCACGACGAACGGCATAAATTCGACAAAAATCGCCCAATCCCACTTAATCCCGGAAAAGCCCTTTTGGCCAAGCGTTCTTGCGCGTTACATTGTGATTCTGTCTTTGCATAGAATCATCTCCCCTTAACGCCGCTGTTGCCGACTGCAAGACAATCTGATAGCCCGCCTCCCAGAGACGTATTCAGTCCGGGTGTTCGCCGGTGCTAGAGGGAAACAGAAGATCCTTGTCCTTGAAACCCGCCAGTCGTGTCATTGCCATCGGGGCGATCCACCAGGATACGATTGCCCATGCAGCGGTGCCCATTGACCGGGAAACGTCCACGCCCTCCCGCTTCGCGTCAAAGCCCGGCGGCGTTGCGACCAATGTCGCGCGCGCGCTCGCCCGCCTCGGCACCCGGACAACGCTGATCGGCACTGTTGGAGACGACACTGCCGCGCAAGCGCTTCGGAACCTGCTCACAAGGGACGGGCTCGAGCTGGCGCTGATTGAGCGGCCCGGATATGCAAGCGGGCAGTATCTTGCCCTGCACGATCCTGACGGTAGTCTTGCTGCTGCCTGCGTGGACGATCGTGTCCTGACAGACGCTCCGCCGGACCTGTTCGACAAGTCTATCGAAACCGCAGCGGTGCCGGAGGACCAGGACCGGATCTGGTTCCTTGACGCAAACCTGCCGGGAGAGATGCTGCAGCATGTCAGCAGGCGGATCCGTCCGGAGTTTCTCATTGCCAACGCCGTCTCCGATGCAAAGGCCCCTCGCCTCCGGTCAATTCTGGGCGAACTAGACTGTCTGACGCTGAACAAAAGCGAAGCGGCCGCAATCACCGGGGAGCCGCAATCAGCGCCTTTGGAACAGCTTGCCGAGGTTCTGAGCGCAACCGGGGTAAAAAGCTTCGTTCTGACCAACGGCAAGGACGACATGCTGATCTATTCGGGGCAAGGTCTGGAACGGCTCTCTCCGCGACGCACCGACATTGTAGACGTGACCGGTGCCGGCGATGCACTGACAGCGGGGCTCATCGCCGCGCTTGCACGGGGCCATGCGTTCAAAGACGCTGCCCGCTACGGCGGGTCTGCCGCCGCACTGACCTTGACCAGCACCGGCGCTCTTGCCGAAGACTTGTCGTGGCGCGCGCTTGAAAACTTTTGACCAGATGGACAAATTGAAATCTTGGCGCACTTCCGCCATGCCCCTATAAGGACGCCGACAAAAGCGCCGATCCTGAATTCGGTGACAGCCGCAAGAAAAAGGCCTGACCACGTGACACATTCTGCCGACGCGACCGCCCTCCAAGATCTCATCGCCTATAATGAAGAGGTCCGCGACGCGCTTGGCACAGGCAAGCCGGTGGTAGCGCTGGAATCGACGATCATCACCCACGGCATGCCGTTTCCGCGAAACGTCGAAACCGCACGGCAGGTGGAAGCGGACATTCGGACCGAAGGCGCCGTGCCCGCGACAATCGCAATCATGGACGGCAAGATCCATGTCGGCCTGAACGATGATGACCTCGACCGGCTTGCGCAGGCCAAAGATGTCATGAAGTGTTCGCGCGCGGATCTGACTTTCGCGCTCTCAGCCAAGCTCTACGGAGCGACGACCGTCGCCGCAACGATGATGGCCGCGCATCTGGCCGGGGTGAAAGTCTTCGCGACCGGCGGCATTGGCGGTGTTCACAAGGGAGCGGAAGAGACGTTCGACGTCTCCGCAGACCTTGACGAGCTGGCTCGCACACCGGTCTGCGTTGTTTCTGCAGGCGCAAAGGCGCTGCTCGATATTCCAAAGACACTGGAAGTCCTTGAAACAAAGGGCGTGCCCGTCATTGCCTTCGGAACAGACGAGCTTCCCGCCTTCTGGTCGCGCAACAGTGGTTTGAAAGCCCCTTATTCTCTCAACACAGCAGCCGAAATCGGAGCGCTCTTGAAGACGCGAGAGAAGTTTCCGGATCATGGCGGCGTTCTGATCGCCAACCCGGTTCCCGAAGCGATGGAGATCCCGCGCCAGGAGATGTCGGGTTATATCGATACGGCGATCAGGAAAGCCGAGGCGCAGAACATCCGGGGCAAGGACGTCACCCCCTATGTGCTGGGAGCCATTCTGGAGCTGACCGACGGGCGCAGCCTTGAAACCAATATCGCCCTGGTGCGCAACAACGCCTGCCTTGCGGCAAAAATCGCGGCCGCACTCGTCTGATTACTCCCTCGTCGGTCCGGACGATGTCGATGCCGGCTCGACGTCCTGATATCAGCACGGTTTTGTGTCCGATCGCCTGCGATCTACGGGCAATCGGGATCTTGCCCACGAAAAACAGCCATTTCGAAACGGCGACTGGCCGGAGCCACGTCAGTTGCGCGAATTTTTCAAAAGCCTGAAACGCTGAATTGCGGCAGCGAAACAAATTTGTCGCAAAGCAAGCTTAAGGCTTATCCGGAGTTTGGTAAGTCCGCGCCAAGGACCAGGAGCGCGTTCGCCAAATTACCGTAAGCCGTTGACAGAGCGGCGTTAGCCTGCCCTTACTTGCGGCACAAATTTGTGAATGGAATGACGGGGCGGCCTGATCACACAGGTTGATATCAAGAACAGGGCCGTTTCGCAGAGGAGGTCGGACATGACAGACGCGTCAACGCCAGAAACCACGGAAAATGCAGCGCCTGCGGGCAGCTTTTCACCGCTTCAGTATCTCGACCGCGCGCTGTCGACATTGCGCGATATCGGGATCACCCCGGAATCGGAGCAGGACGCGCCTATCAACGCCCTTCTGGAACAGATTTCCGACCTGTCGCCGGACAAGGTTCTGGTGATCTCGCGCACGCTCAGCCAGGCGTCCAATTTCAACGAAGTTGTCCGCACGCAGGTCCAGCAAATGGATATCGGCGAGCGCTACGAGGAAATCACGAACGCATTCAACTCCATCCGCGACGATGCCAAGACACTTGTCGACCAGCTCGCCGACGGAAAGATCTCTTTTACGGAAAACCTCTCCAACAAATGGCGTGACATGCGGCGCGGCACCATCTCCGACCGGTTCCAGGATATCAGGGGAACCTACAAGGAGGTTGCCCATGCCACCAAGGATCAGATCGAACGCGAACAAACCATCCTGGAAGCCTATCGCGACTTCCGCGGCGCCCTCAAACAGGCGGAAGTCACGGCGCTCGAACTGCTGAACATGGCAACGGAAAGACTGAACGGGAAGAAACTCGCCCTTGAAACCGCCTCGAGCGACGTTGAGGCCTATGCGGGCGATGACCCGGCACAAAAGGCCCGCCTGGAGCTTTCGCGCGATGAGAGAATGCGCGAGATGCAGGACGAGGAAAAGCGCTATCAGATCGCCAAGGACCTCTCGGACAACCTGACCGTCGGTTACAACACGTCTGAAGTGATCATGGCGCGCCTGGTGCAGACCACCAATGCCAAGGAACGTGTCTACGCACAGTCGGTCAGTTTCTTCTCGACAAATGAATCCGTGCTGACCGCGCTGAATGCCTCCTTTACAGGCCTGCAGGGTCTGCACGAGTCCACCGAAACGCTGAACGCCATGAAGGAAGGCATCAACAAGAGCCTGGAAACCCTGGCCGAAATCGGTGATGCGGTTCAAAAAGAGGCGTTGAAGGCAGGTTACGGGCCGACAGTTGCGGCAGCCTCCGTCAAGAAGCTTGTCGACTCCGTCGTCAACTTCCAGGTCCAGTCCCGTGAAATCATCTCCGAGATGCGGGACATGTCGACCAAAAACTCCGAGGAAATCCGGAACGCGGTCGAAGACGGCAAGCGCCGGCTGGCGAAGCTGACCGCGCAAGGTCAGGGCCTCTGATCCGCAATAAATGAAGCGGGCCGGTAAAGTGCCGGCCCGTGCAAATTGAAAAGACAGGTATTGATGGCTCGAACGGCTGACAAATCCGACGCCCCGCTCGATGATCTCATGATGGCCATGGACGTGGTCGACACGCTGCGTCACGAAGAAGGCCAGGTCGCCAGAGAACTGAAAGCGGACGAGCGCGATGCCGCAATGGTGGAGCGGCTCCGCCAGGTTTACGCCTCGCAGGGCATCGAGGTGCCCGACCACATCCTGAAAGCGGGTGTTGAGGATCTCAAGCGGGACCGTTTCGTCTATTCGCCGCCGAACACCGGATTTCAGCGCACGCTGGCAATGGTCTATATTTCCCGCGGCACCTGGTCGAAATGGCTTGCCGGAGCTGCTGCGGTCCTGGTCGTCGTGGTTGCCGCCTGGTATTTCCTGGTCGCCCTGCCCGAACAGCGCGCTGCTGCGGACCTGACCGCGCGTCTGGAGGCCCTGCCTGCGACCTATTCGGAACTCGTGGAACGTATCGGAACCCTCACCGACGATGCCGGCATCGAGGCGTCAGCCCAAACCCTGGCCGACGACGGCCGCCTTGCACTTCAGGACGGCAACAACGAGGCAGCCTTCAAGGCGGAGATTGATCTTCGCGTTCTTGCAGGCCAGCTCCAGCAGGTGTTCGAAGTCCGGATCATCTCGCGGGAAGGTGAGCCGACCGGCCTGACGCGCATTCCGGATGCAAACACCAGCAGCGAGAACTTTTATATCGTCGTGGAGGCAATCGATCAGGATGGTAACGTCCTGAAACGCGACATAGTTTCAGAAGAGACGGGCCGGACCGAGAGCGTTGAAAAATGGGGGCAACGTGTTTCGGAACCCATCTTTGACGCGGTCCGCCGTGACAAGATGGAGGACGGTATCGTTCAAAAGGGCGTTCTTGGCGAAAAGCGTCGCGGCGAACTCGACATCAAATGGCGCAGCGGCGTCCAGGACGGAGCGATTACGACATGGTAGCTGACACCAATCCGTCCGCTGTTCCGGAGGTCACATCATGCTGACCGGACGGCAAACCATTGGCACGATTGAACAGTCCCTCGCCGATCTCAAACGCGAAGAGGCCGAACTCAGCAAACGGATCGAACGCTCGACGAGAGCCCTGACCGATCTTCAGGAACGGCAGAGCGAGGCCTACCGGGATCTGGCACGATTTCGGCTCGATACCGACGCGGCCGGAACGCTCAACACACGGCTGGACAGCGCGGCACGCGAAGCAAGGCGGCTGCTCGACAAGCGCAATGATGACTACAAAGTCCTGACCGAGCAACTGCGCCAGCTTGAGACCGACCGCGGCCAGCAGCAAAAGAAACGCCATGAGCTTGATGCAGCGCGCGATGCTGCAGAAAACCAGATGGATGAGCTGATGGAAGCGGTCGATGGCCGTCTGGAAAACGACGACGCCTATCTCGCGCAGCGCGAAAAGACCGAGCGCGCCATTGCCACGGCAGATGCTGCCGCAGACAAGGCCGGCACGTCCGAACAGGACCGGCAGGACAAGGGCAAAGCCTATGAAGCCGATCCCCTGTTCATTTATTTGTGGCAGCGCGGCTACGGAACACCAGACTATGATCATCGGGGGCTGACAAGAAGCCTCGACCGCTGGGTCGCCGGGCTGATCCGCTACGAAGGTGCCAGAGCAAACTATGCAATGCTGACCGGCATACCCGAGCGCATGGCGCGGCACGCCGAGCGGTGCGCCGAGATTGCGGAGGAGGAAGAGGAAAAACTCGCCGAATTCAGCCGTAATGCCATGACGGATGCGGCCGGCAGCGACCTGGTTGGCTCGATCGAGACCTATTCAAGCGAGATCGACGAGATCGATACCAATCTGGAAAAGCTGGATCGCCAGGTGGATACGCTCTCCAACGCGCTGGCAGAGTTTTCCAGTGGCGAGGATGCCGATTTCCAAAAGGCTGAAGAGCACCTCTCCGTCTCTCTGAAGGCCGATGACCTGAACGATCTCTGGCGCGCTGCCGTCGACACACCCTCGCCGGAAGACGAAAAGATCGTGCAGCGGATTGAGGACTTCAGGGATCGGGTCGAACAGGTCGCGCGGGAAATCCGTCAGGACCGCGAACTGCAACGGGATATCAGCCGCCGCAGGGGCGAGCTCGCAGATGTGATCAAGCGGTTCCGCTCCAAGGGTTATGGAAGTTGGGACAGCACGTTTTCCGATGACAAGCTCACCACTGTCCTTCTTGGTGAACTCGTCAAGGGAGCCATCTCCGGGGCCGACTACTGGGCGCGGGCAGAACGCTCTCACAAACGCCGGAAACCGCGCGGACGCAAGGTCGCCTTCCCGAACGGGACGGGGTTGCCCAAATCAATGGGTGGTTTCGGTGGCGGCAGACGGCGTTCCGGCCGCGGCGGTCAATTCGGCGGTGGCGGCTTCAAAACCGGTGGAGGTTTCGGCGGCGGCGGCTTCAAGACGGGCGACCAGTTCTAGGCTCAGGACCGGGACATACCCTCAGGAAATCGGGTGACGAAGCGTAAAGTTAACGCAGTTTTGTTGTCTATCGGGCAGTTCATGGACTAAAACGGGTAAACACCGGCATCTGAAACAGGCTTTTTGAAATTCGGACCTCACCATGCGACAGATCGTACTCCTCAGCCTTTGCGCCTTCACGCTCGCAGCGTGCCAGTCCAGCTCAAACCAGTCGGCCTCGCTTGGCAACCAACCGGCCCTTTCCGTGCCTGCCGGAGCCCAGAGCGTAAACATTGCCGCAGATCCGACGACAGTCCGGTCCGCCCTGGTTTCAAGCGCACAGGAGCGCGGCACGTCGGTGCTTCAGAACCAACCCAACATGGTGGTTCTGGAACGCCCTATGGCCGGTGAGAACCCGGCGCTCGATTCCGAATTCGGTCCCTCCGACAATGGTGACCGGGTGATCCGTATCCGCGTGCGCTTTACCGGGTCGCAGTGCCAGACACTTGCGGTTCAGGATCTGGCCGTCATCAACAACGTGCGCACTGCTCTTGAACAAAGCTTCGTGCTGCCAGGCAACCCGAACACGATGCAGAGCCTGCAGGGTTTGAAATCCCGCGCCGAGCAGAACAGTTCCTGCCCGAGGGTCGCCTCCTAGATTTTTCGCGGCCAACCTGCGAACATCCTTCCCCGAGACAGGTCGAGACCGTTCTTGGGGGGAACATGCTCGCGCGCATAGCCTTGCTGCTGGTGGTGATTGTCGATCTCATGGGCCAGGGGCTCATATTTCCGATCATCAACTCGCTTTTGATCGACCCGACCTCGACTTTTGTTGCGAAAGACACGTCGGGCTCCACCCGAAACCTTTACTACGGCATCGTCAGTGCCGCCTTTTATCTGTTCTGGTTTTTTGGCGCCGCCTACATCTCCAAGCTTTCAGACTATATCGGGCGCAAGACGGGCATCGTCATCTGCCTGGCCGGGGGAATTGCCGGTTATGTCCTGACGATCCTGGCGATTGAATTCTCAAGCCTGTGGCTGCTGATCGTCGGCCGGGCAATCTCGGGCTTTACCGCCGGAAATCAGCCGATTGCACAGGCGGCCCTGATTGATATCAGCCGCAACGATCAGGAAAGAAGCGCGAACCTTGGCTATATCGTCGGTGCTTCCGCGCTTGGCATGATGATCGGTCCGCTGCTGTCCGGGCTTTTGAGCGACAGCGCCGTCGTCGGTTCCTTTGCGTCTTTGAAACTCCCCTTCTACGCCGCCATCGTGCTCGTTTCGGTGACGCTAATCCTGATCGTGACGTCCTTCTTTGACGTTAAAAAAGCGCGCAAGAAGATCGATTTCGGGCTCTCCGAAGTGTTCCTGACGATCTACAGGGTCAAGGATTATCCGGTCGTTCAGAAACTGTCTTTCGCCTTCTTTTTCTTTCAGATCGGTCTGAACGCCTTCTTCATCTACATTGAGGACTATCTGATCGAGCGGTTCCAATTCACCACCTTCGAAAACAGCGGGATCCTGTTTCTCGTTGGCGCCTCCATCATGATCGGCGGCACAGTTCTGGTCCCCTCCATCAGCAAGCGTTACCGCAAGATCCCCACCATTGCTGCTGCCGCTGCCATCATGTCCGTCTTCATTTTGCTGTTCATGGTCAACCCTGTCCCGGTCCTGAGCTTTGTGCTGGTCGTGCCGGTGCTGCTCGCATTCGGGCTTGGCTACCCGACTTTTCTTGCGCTCTTTTCCGCAAGCGTCGACGACGATCACCAGGGTTGGGTCATGGGCATCACCATTGCCTGGTTCTGCCTCGGATCCGGTCTCATCTCCATTTTGGGAGGCGCGCTGATGTCCGTCAGCATCTATCTGCCGTTCACCCTCGGCCTGGTGAGCTTCGGTATTGCGCTGACGTTTATCTTCACGCTCTGGCGTGCCGCCGAAGTGCAGGCTCTTGATCCGGCACCAAGCAAAGAAAGCCTGGACAATGCGGTGGGCGCGGACGACAAGGCCGATCTCTAAAACAGCCTTTGTGCCCGAGGTAGCCTTCAGCCGGGAAGCTGCTTTGGCCTGGAACATCGCGGGTTCAAGCAGCCCCGATTAATCCATCTTTGCCTAACGGCCTTCGGGCACCGCTTCCGGTGAATACTGGGCCAGAAACTCGGCGCTTGGCGGGATCGGTGTGATGATGTCGATAAGCACGCCATTCGGATCCCGTGTGATGAAATGGCGCTGACCGAAGGGTTCATCCCTCAGGGCCAGAAGGATCGGCAAGCCGGCCGCTTTCGCCCTTTCATAGGCTGCATCGACATCGGCGATTTCGAAATTCAGAAGCATCCCGGCAACGTTTTGGCCCCGCCCCTCTGCAGGGATCGTTTCATGGCCCTTGTCAAGGATCGCCAGATTGACCTTTTCGTCCTGCTGTGATTGCAGATGCACGTACCAGTCCGCCTCAAAGGCCGGTTTGAAGTCCAGATTGTCCTGATAGAACTTCGCCGTTTCGGCCACATTATCGGTCATGAGAACCGGATAATACTGGGAGCACTTCATCATTTTCTCCTGGTTTTCGGCCGCTGCCCGGTCTCGGGTCCAAAGCGACTTCACACACACACAAAATAAACATACAATCTGTATGTAAGATTCAATTAACATACAGGCTGCATGTATGCAAGACGGAAAAACACGGCGAACCCAAGCCGAACGACGGGCGGAAACAAGGCAGGCGCTTCTGGAAGCAGCGCGACGGCTCTTTGTCGAAAAAGGATATGCGGAAACCGGCACACCGGAGATTGTCAAAGCCGCGGAGGTCACTCGCGGAGCGCTTTATCATCACTTCAGCGACAAGGCAGACCTCATGCGCGCACTGGTACGCGGCGAGGCTTCTGCGGTCGCAGCCGAAATCGATGCGCAAACCGATACAGACCAAGCCGCCCTTGAGGCATTCATGTCGGGTGCAAAAGCCTACTTTTCAGCGATGTCGGTTCCCGGTCGCGCTAAAATCCTGCTGCTGGAAGGACCGGCCGTTCTTGGCACAGCCGAAATTAGTGAGATCGACCGGGAGACCGGCACGGCCGCTTTGCTGGAAGGGCTTCAGCATGCAGCCGGCCAAGGCGCCTTGAAAAACGTCCCGCTGGAGCCCCTCGCCGATCTCCTGTCCTCGGCGTTCGACCGGGCGGCACTTGCCATTGCCAACGGCGAGGACCGGAAAGCCTATGAGACCGCGACATACAGGCTGCTCGCCGGTGTTTTGGAACGCTAAGTTCCCGGAAGCGGCAACCAGACTACTGGCAGAAATGTACTTATGACCTCGAACTGACAACGAGGCACATCAATCACTTGCAGGCTGTTCGGCCCGAAATGCATGCTTGCAGCACGAGCTTTCGGACGTCCGCCTTTGAACTCAACCGCAGGCGCCTGCGATCAACCCGGCCGTATCGTAAAATTCAAAAAAGAAAACGATCTTGCCGTCCTTGAACTTGATGTAGTCAAGTTTTGGCGTGTCGATACGCTTGCCGGTGTTTTTGTTTGTCCAGGCGGTTGAACCGAATGCGCAGATCCGGTCTCCATCCACGACATAGTCGTCAACGGTGTAGTGCTCCATAGACCAATCGGCCTTCAATCCCTCAAGATACTGGGCCATCTCCTGCTTGCAGGTCCTTGGAGCGGTAAATTCGACAGACGGATCCTTCGCCATGGCAAGCGAGCGAAAGTTGATGTTCTCGTCGACAAGCGCAAGCCATTCGTCCACGCTCTCTCCCTTGCTCTCGTCCCAGAGCTTGTAAGCACGTTTCAGCGCAATCAGGTCCTTATTCTCAGTCATGAAACTACCTCCCGGCAAAAGGGTCGCGCGTGTCCACGCGCAACCACACTCTAGAGTATACACCCTGACGCAACCTGTGATAGATTTTTTCGGATAGGCACATCGGATGCAAAATCAGAGAAGCTCCAAAATGTCGGCCCTGCCCCATTCCTGACTCAGAATCGGCATATTGCTGAGTTGGGCGAGAGTTTTGGATGGCGGATGAAACGGCGTGACTTTCTGATCGGGGCCGGATGTGTCGCAGGAGGCGGTCTTGCGACGGCGGCAATGATCCCCGGGCACCTTGAAGCCGGATTGCAAATGGCGCAGAACGCCATCGATAATCGCAAGGAACCTCTCGTTCGGATCACGTTCCAACGTGACCTTGCTCAACCGGAGCCCTGGGCGGAAAAGCTGATCGCAGCGGCCGAAAACCAGATCGGTATCACTCTTATCTATGACCCGGCCTATGTCGGCTTGAGTTTTCCCAATGGCGATCTTCCCCGCGAACGGGGTGTCTGCACCGATGTCGTTATCCGCGCCTATCGCGATGCTTTCGGATTTGACCTTCAGCAGGAGGTCAACCAGGACATGAAATCCAATTTCGCCGCTTATCCGAAAATCTGGGGCCTCAAACGGCCCGACCGCAATATCGATCACCGGCGCGTTCCGAACCTTCAGACGTTTTTCAAGCGCCTGGGAGCTGCCCTGCCCGTCAGCGACCAAGCCGGAGATTACCTGCCGGGCGACGTCGTCTCGCAAATGCTGCCCGGCAATCTGCCTCACATGGGCATTGTTACGCAGTATCGCTCACAGGATGGCGAACGGCCACTGATCATCCACAACATCGGCGCCGGAACAAAACTTGAAGACAGCCTGTTCGCTTTTCCAATCACAGGCCGCTACCGCTTCAAGCCGGGCATCAGCAGCTAAAGCGTTTGCCGCTTCGCTGGAGCAGCGGGCCAAACCTCACAGAAATCACCAGTGACGCTCTCACTCAGTCTCCTGTTGTCGGCGTGCCTGCCGACTCACAAGCTGCTCACGCCACATCATGTAAAGACCCGAGCCCACAATCAGGGCTGCCCCGGCAAGCATGAGCAAGCCGGGGCGTTCGCCGAACACCACGACGCCCGATATCACCATGAAAATGAGCCGTGCATAGCGAAAGGGTGCGACGACTGAGAGGCTCGTTGAGCGAATGGATGCGGTGAGCAGCAGATACCCCAAGGACCCGAAAAAGATCATGGACAGCAGCAAAAGCCAGTCTGCCTCCGGTGGCAGAAAGGTGCTTTCGTCCAAAACGATCCATGCAATCGCAAACGGGAGGGCCGCGGCCGCTGAATAGGCCGCAAGGCTCGCAGATGCCATGTCTGACGGGGTCATGCGCGTCGTCAGATCACGAACAGACAATCCGATCATCGACAAGACCGCCCAAAGGGACGCGGCATCGAACCCGTCGGCACCCGGCTGAACGATCATCAGAACGCCGACAAACCCGAGAACGATCGTGCTCCATCGACGCCAGCTCACAGTCTCTCCGAGGAACACAACGGCCCCCAGCGCAACCAGCAAGGGGGTGGCCTGTATGATCGCGCCGACCATGGAAAGCGGCACATGGGCCAGAGCCATCACCATCCCGACCATTGCAACGACTTCAGCAAGATACCGGACGAGAAGGACGGGTGCGAAGACCCGGCGGTCTTTCAACCGCGCACCCTGCGCCTTGGCCATTGTTGAAAACAGGACCAGGCCGCCGGCCAGAAGCAAAAACATGACTTGCGCAGGCGACACGAGGCCGGCCGCCAGTTTGATCAGTGTATCGGCAACCGCGAAGGCGCCCATGGACAGAACCATCAGGATGATGCCGCGTATATTCGACTCGGTGGTCTGGCCCATATCGTTGCGTTGAATCTTTGCAGGTTTTTCTCGTGGGCCGCAAGTGTGCTTAAATTCTCAGGCTCGGCAATGGGCCAAAGCCTACAATCGGTTCGCTCGTCGCTGTTATCCGGTTTTGAGGTACTGGTTGAGGAGCGCGTCGACGGTCCCGCTCAGCAACTCGTCTGCAGTCGCGTCGTCGACCCGCAAAATGTCCTTTTGAATGATAACCTGCTCAATTCCAGTAAGCATCGAAAGACGATAGGCAAGATCTTCGATCTCTTTTGCGCTCATGATGCCCTGAACGGGATCGAGCGCTTCGGTAAATGCCGCTATGCGGCGCCCTCCCCGAAGCTCAGCATCGGTTTTCTTTTGCCAGGCTTGCATTGTCTTAGCGAGAAACTGGCGGAAGAACCCCTCGTGTTCACGTGAGATTGCAGTGTAGTAGCTTGCAACGCTGTGAACTCTTTCTCGCGTATCGACGATGCCGTCGAGGAGTTCCGCCGTGGGTGTGACCTGGAAATCAAGAGAAGACTCAGCGGCCAGCACGGCCGGATCCGAGAAATAGCGGTAGACGGTGGCGCGACTGATATTGGTGTCTTTCGCGACCCGCGCCAGTGTCAGTTCCTTACCTTGTCCCATCAAGCGGCGGGCGGACGCGAGGAGTTCGGCGCGGGTACGGTTCTTTTGGGCTGTTCTAGGGGCCATTTTTTCTTAATGATACACTTGTCTCATAACAGGAACTATGTATTATAAAGAGACATTTGTCATAGTAAAGGAGTTCGTAGCAATGACCGCCTCGCGTCCACGCATTTATCATCTCCTGGGCAACCTTCTGACATTCCACGCCTTTCCCTCCGAAACCGGAGATCGCTATACGATCGTCGAGATCAAAACCGTCCCGGGTGCGGGTGCGCCGCCCAATCACCATGCCGGTGAAGATGAGAGTTTTTTTGTTCTCGAGGGCGAATTCGAGTTCTTTGTTGCCGGAGAAGTGAAAAAAGTAAGCGCGGGCGATTTCATCAAAATACCGGATGGCGTCGTCCACGCATTTACGTGCACGAGCGAGGCTCCAGGCCGGCTTCTGGGCATCAACGCGCCGGGATTGATGCACGACATCTTCTTCACACAAGCCGGAGATGAAATGCCTGAAGGAACCACCGAGGTTCCGGCACCCGATGCTCCCCCGGATATTCCCGCCATAATGGCGGTCGCACAAAGGGCGGGAATGACCATTCTGGCTCCCGAAGAAGTGCCCGCCTAAAGACACGCCTCAGAAGCTGGTCCTCAGCCGATAAAAAGGCTAGCGTTTCAAAGTTTCGCGTCCTGCAACGAGCACACAAGGGAGCCGTGGCCTTCGCCGACGATTTGCAGTCGGACCCGCCGTAACTCCAGAAGGCCTTCCCGTTTTCAGATCTGCTTTGGGGTGAACTCTTTCTAAAACTCACCGGCAACTGAGGTTTCGAGAAAGCTTTTCTGTTGTTCCAGGGCGGCATGAATGGACAGGGCAAAAACCATCTTGGTATATGCCGCCTCGAGGGTCATTTCACGCCCGTCGATGACGCCACACTCAACCAGCACAGCGCCTGCAGCATAGGTTCCGAGCGCGATCCCGCCTTCCGGGCATTGGCTGACAGCCAGGACCGGAACGCCTCTGCCCGCTGCAGCAACCAAAGCCTGACGGAATGTCGGTGTTTCCGGGACGGTGCCCGAGCCGTAGCAGCGAAGCACGAGCCCGTCGCATTCGCTCGTTGCAAATTGAAGGACGCCTTCCATCATTCCAGGTGCCACAGCAACTGTGGCCACTTTCGCCGATCTTGCAGCATGGCGCGTAAGGTTTGGTGAGGACCAGATCGGCAGGACGTCGCTTGCCATCGACCCAAAAGCATCATGCCTTCTGGAATGGGTTTTGTAGATACGCGCGCCATGCAGTCTCTGACCGCAAAAATGGACCCAAACGCCGGCCGGGGCTTCGACAACGCATTGAAACGCTCCCAAAAGGTTTGCCACGGCGTCATTGCCTTCAACCGTCAAGGGCAGCATGGACCCTGTCAGAACGACCGGCTTGTCGAGACCCTCCAAGGCAAAGCAAAGCGCAGCCGACGTATAGGCCAAGGTGTCAGTGCCATGTGTTACGACAAATCCCTCGTAGCGCTCGTGACAGTCAGCAATCTGCTGCGCAACCCGATTCCAGTCCGCAGGCGTCGCATTTGCGCTATCGATCAAGGGAGAAAGAACGCAGACATCGATATCGAGGCCCGGAAAACTGTCACGCACTTGAAGGTTCACGAATTCTTCGACAACACCGGCTTTGGGTTCGAAGCCATGCGAGCTTTTGACCATGCTGATCGTGCCACCCGTGTGAATCAATAAAATGGTCATATGGCTCTCTTGGAAGCTAACGAGAGGAGTGGCAGAACACGGCGTCAGAACATGCAAGTCGACGCCTGGAGCCTCACCTTCAATATCCGCGTTTCCTCGATTTGAAAACTCCAGGGCCGGTAGGTAAACCACGCAGAATTTCCGACCGTCGAGAAAAAACCTCCGTTTTCCAGGAGCTTGAGATCACTGCCCCTCGCGCTGCCGCGATCCTAACCTACTGCGCGAGTCCGATCGGACGGTCCTGGTCTGCAAGAAGTGTCGACAATTCCGGCCACGCCTTGATCGCGGCGGCGGTTTGTTCAAAGTTTTGCGGCTGCAAGCGTCCATCGTGCCACAAGGACGTCCCGTCGAACGCAATTGTCGGGTCCAGGACCATCCAGCAAATCTCACCCGGCGGCGAGCTGCCGCAGGTATGAAAGTGCAAAAAGCGCGGGCTTCCGAAAATGTTGTTCGACCAACGGTCCGGATCGTCATCGACATTGCTGTCGTAAAAGCACGCCGGATGAATGCCGGCATGCCACGAGTGGATGGCATTCTTGTCGAGACTAAACTGATCAGAGACCCTCGTGTAGTGATCTTCGATCGCCTTGATATCTTGCCTGTCCCCCTCAAAACCGGCAATGCGTCCCTGGTCGACATGCGCCATGACAACACTGCCAATACGGACGGATGCAGGCGAATAAGACCGCGAACCGGTCGGTGTCAGCCAGCGCGTCAGCGCCACCTTGCCACTGAGCGCGCGCGTGAGAACGGGTTGCGGCACGCAAAGGGGAAATCTCTTGACCGAAACCTCGCCGTCGACCTCATCCTCCATCTCGACACGGCCTTCCAGGTGCGTACCCAGGGGACAGCTGATCGTGACGCGATCCGATGCGCGTGCGACTGCGTCGACAGACTTCTTCAGCGCCACCATGGCGTCATGGTCGGTTGCCGCATAGGCCGATGTCAGCGATTTTTCATCGCGCGCATAAAGCATCGCGACGTTCTTGCCCGGCAGTTTGTCGACAAACCGGTCCTGGTCACCGACCCGGGCGAGATAGACGATCGTGTCGTTCGCTGCCAACTGCTCTTCGTAGTCTGCAGGCAGTGGTTCGTCAGGTCCGTCGACATGAGCTGTCGAGACACGGCATCCCAAGTCTTCAAGCGCTTTCTGGATCAGCTTGGAAGCAGCGGCGTCGTACCAGCCAAGTGCCGGATCTTCGCAGACGATCAGGGCGGTGCCGCCCGGCTTCACCTTCATGCACTTGTTCAAAAGATTACCAACGCCGTCCGCTGTCTTGAAAGGCTTGTTCATCGCTGCACCTCGGCCTGCACCGTTAGGAACCTGAATTCCGGTGTTTTGACGGACAGGATCCCGTGTCGCATTTCGGCATCGACACAGATGCTGTCCCCTGCCCGCAAAGGGAATTCCTGTTTGCCGTAGCCGTATACCGCCTCGCCCTCAAGCGCGTGAACGAAGACAACGCCACTGCCGACGTAGACCGGCGGAACCGCATCCTGGCGCTTGAGCGTCACGATACGGGCACCGAATTGAAGATCGCGCCGCAGATGGACGGCGAGATTTTCAAATTCATGAACATGCTCGTCCACGATCCGTGTTGATTTGAGCCCCGCACCGCTTTCGACATAGGTGTAGTCCGTGTGATCCGATGTCGTTTCGCGAAACAGGCTGACCAGGGGAACTTTCAATGCAGCGGCCAATGCGCTCAGCGTCGAAATCGACGGGGAGACTTGCCCGCTTTCAATCCGGCTTATCATTGCGCCCGAAACGCCGGACAACTCGGCAAGATGCCTGGCGGAATATCCGTTCCGGGTTCTGAAATCCTTGAGGGCGGCACCGATCGCGCCGTCAATGTCATTGTCCATAATCACTCGGTTTTGCGGTAGGCGAAGGCCCGGTCGAACCGCCATTGAAGGTAGTCCCCGCAGGTAATGGCGTCTTCAACGGGTGCGTGATCATCGCCATAGATATCGCGTGCGTCAATCATGGTTTCCGGGTTCGGATCAAAGGCCAGAACCAGCGACAGACGCTCCTTCCCGGAGCTGTTCACGACCCTGTGCGGTGTTGATTTGTAGGCACCGCCTGTCCACCTGGCCAGAAGGTCGGCAACATTCACGACCAGTGTTCCCTCGATGGGCGGCGCTTGCAGCCAATCGCCGTTGATATCTTCAACCTGGAGACCGCCGACAGCATCCTGGCACAACACGGTCAGCACACCGAAATCGGTATGGGGCCCAACGCCGAACTGGTCAGCGCCCATATCTTCCGGCTGCGCAGGATAGTAGACGAATGACGCCCGGCTTAAGGGACGTGAGGCTGTTTTGAGGAAAAACGATGCATCCAGTCCGAGCCCAAGCGCGAAACCCCGCATCAGGTGATGCGCCACCTCATGGGCTTGGCGGAAATAGTCCATTGCCGCCGGTTCCAGGCCCGGAAGGAATGCGGGCCATTGGTTGCGGCCTCTGAGCGGATGGTCGGCAACGGTGTCGCCATTTTCGTCCTGCATGCCCCAGACGAAGCTCTCCTTCAGATCCGCTTTCAACTTGTCGCCCATCTTGGCCCCGCCCGACGCGAGCCATCCCCGATGGCTGGCGGAGACACGAACGGTTTCCTTTTGCTCCGGGGAGCTACGAAAGAAGTCGAACGCAAGGTTGCGCGCCGAAGAGATGCAGCTCTCAGGGATGCCGTGCCCGCTGATATAGATGAACCCGAGACCGGTGCTGGCTGCATGAAGGGCTCTTGCCACCGAATGCGGATCGGATCCGTCACGCAAGGACGTGATGTCGACGACCGGGATCTCGTTCGAGTCCATTGGTTTGGCTTCAGCGTAGACCATTTTTGCTGTCCATTATTGGAAAGAATTTTGCATTCTATGCAAAATTTTTATTCATATGCAACTATTCTGATGCGTAATACCCGACAATATCGCCATCTGTGGTGACCCCGAGGCCGTTCAGGTGCCTGTTCACATAGTTGAAATAGCCGATGATCTGGTTGGCCTCCAGGATCTGGCCGTCATCCGCGCCAGCATCCCTCAGGGAATCGACGTCGGATTTGGTCATGTCGGCAGGGCGCAGCGTGAGCTTTTCCGCGTATTTCAAGAGCTCCAGCTCCAGGCCAGAAAACACCTCTTCCGGACGTTTTGCATTGAGCGCCTTTTCTACCTGATCCGCTCGCGCCTCGTCACCGATCAGATGGCGCGCGTTTGCCCAATGATTGGCGAGCGAATACGGGCAGCCGTTCAGGATCGAGACATAGGATGAGATTGTCTCCTGGAGCCACTCCGGCAGCGTGTTGGCGTCATCGTGCAGGGCCGCCCTATAAAGGATGACATGGCCCTTCATGGTATTTGGCCGCAGCGAGTGCACGCGCATCACGTTATCGACCGTGCCATGCGGCGTACGCGCAAGCTTCAGCATCTCCATCAAGTCGGCGTCTGCATCCTCATCGGAGATCATTTCGATCCAGGCTGCCATGGTTTCTCCTAACCGCGTTGATCCGACTGCAATTTGCGCTCCAGCCAGCGGACACCGGCGGAAACGACCAAGATCAGGACCAGGTACTCAAGGACGAGCACCGTGTAGATTTCCAGGGGTCTGTATTCAACAACGACAAGTTCGTTGGCTTTGCGGGTCAGCTCCTGCATTCCGATCACGGAGACCAGCGAGGACATCTTCAGCATGTAGACAAGCTGGTTGCCGAGCGCCGGGAGGATCCGCCGTACCGCCTGCGGAAGAATGACATAGACCATCGTGTCGGTGTAGCTGAGTGAAATGGAGTGCGCGGCCTCGTATTGTCCCTTGTCGATGGACTGAATGCCGGCGCGAAAGATCTCCGCTTCAAAGGCACTGTCGGACAAGGCAAGCGCAATCACACCGGCCCAGAAGACCGTGATCGTGAGCCCCGTCATTTGCGGCAGACCGTAATAGACCCAGAGGATCAGAACCAGAATCGGCACCGCCCTGACCAGCTCCACATAAACACGGTTGAACCGCCTCAAGGCCCGGTTGGAAGACAGGCCGGGCAACGCCACGGCGAGGCCGAGGACGATCGAAATCACGATTGCCGTGAAGGACAGCAGCAAAGTGTAATAGAGCCCGCTAAGGAGAAATTTGAGATTGTTCCATCCTGCCGGCACGGTCGGATCGACCACATACCAGCCCCAGTTGCCGGAGCATCCGGTGAGCAGCAAGGCGAGGCAGCAAAGACCTGCAAGTCGGCAGAATGTCATCCGGCCCTCTCCCTGTCTTAATGCGCGAGGATTTTTGAAAGAAAATCCCGGCACCGTTCGGTCCCGGGATTACTGAAGAACTGTTCCGGCGCTGCCTTTTCGACAATCTCACCGTGATCCATGAACACCATCGTGTCCGCGACGCGTTTCGCAAAGCCCATTTCATGGGTGACGCAGATCATCGTCATGCCGCTGCCGGCCAGCTCGCTCATGACGTCCAGCACCTCATTGATCATTTCCGGATCAAGCGCGGATGTCGGCTCGTCGAACAGCATGATTTGCGGCTCCATGCACAAGGACCGGGCGATCGCGACGCGCTGCTGCTGTCCGCCGGAAAGCTGCCGGGGATATTTGTCGGCCTGCTCCGGGATGCGCACACGCTCCAGGTAGGACATTGCCAGCTTGTCGGCATCCGATTGCGACAGTTTCCGCGTTCTGAGCGGCCCGAGCGTCAGGTTTTGCTTCACGGTCAGGTGCGGAAACAAATTGAACTGCTGAAACACCATGCCGACGGACGACCGCACCGCACGCAGGCTGGCGTTGGTGTGTGTCAACTTGTGTCCTGCGACCTCAATCAGCCCATCATCGTGACGCTCGAGCCCATTGATGCACCGGATCAGCGTTGACTTGCCGGAGCCGGATGGTCCGCACACCACCACCTTTTCTCCCGTAAGCACTTCAAGTGAAACGCTTTTCAGGGCGTGAAAGTCTCCGAATTTCTTTGAAATATTTTCAACTGTGATCATGGCTTTCACGGACAAAACGATTTTGCCTAAAAGGAAGTCTTGACCATTAGTTAGTCATGCATTTGAGTGTAGTGCAATAAATTTATCACCTAGCAAAACTGCAGTGCACAAAGTACCATCGCCTCACCATAAGAGGAGAACGGCATGAAACTGATCAAAACAACAGTCACGCTTTGCTTCCTGGCATTTGCCACCCTTCCAGCATCTGCTCAGTCGGCACTCAACGATATTCTGAACAATGGTGTTCTTAAGGTCGGCACCACCGGCGACTGGAATCCCATGACGATGAAAGACGTCGCAAACAACACCTACACCGGCTATGACATCGACGTCATGACGGAACTGGCCAAGGACCTCAACGTCGAGGTGGAATTCGTTCCGACGGACTGGAAAACGCTGGTGAGCGGCGTCACCGCGGGCAAATATCACATCACCGGATCAGCCTCAGTTTCTCCGGCAAGGGCAAAGGCGGCCGGATATTCGACATCTTATTTCTCGCTGGCGACTGTTCCACTGATCCTTGAAACCAACGCGGACAAGTTCAAGGATTGGGGCGATCTCAACAACGGCAACGTCACCGTTGCGGCAACGCTCGGCACAACACAGGAAAAGCAGGTCAAAGAGTTTTTCCCCGATGCAAAACACCAGATTGTCGAGGCACCTGCCCGTGACTTTCAGGAAGTTCTGGCAGGACGCGCCGACGCGCACATCACATCCAATGTGGAAGCGCTGAAGCTGGTGGAAAAATATCCGCAAATGATGATCGTGCCGGTCTCCGCCCCCAAGGCGCCAACGCCGATCGCAATGCTGCTGCCGCAAGACGACCAGGTATGGATCAACTACGTCAACACGTGGATTGCGCTTAAGGAAGAGCGCGGGTTCTTCGATGCCCTGGGCAAGAAGTGGCGCCTCAAGGAATAACGACTGAACGCAAGGACAAGGGGCGTCCACCATGCGGCGCCCCTCACCTCACATGTTGAAGCTCTTCGCGGTTCCCGTAAGCCTTTATTGTGCCAAGCTGCGCATTGTGCTCCGTCACAAGCAACTGGAATGGGAAGAAGTGCTCCCTCCCGGCGGCTACGGATCTCAGGCGTATAAGGACCTCGTCCCCGGTGGCAGCCTTCCCGCCTTGGAGCATGACGGCGAGCTGCTGAGCGACAGTGAAGCAATTGCCGAGTATCTGAACGAGGTCTGGCCGGAGCCCGACATGTTGCCGGGAGACAGTCTCAAACGGGCAACGATCCGCGAGCGTTCTCGATTTCACGACACCCGGCTCGAGCCGGCCGTCCGCGCCCTCTTTCCGATGATTGGACGCGTGCCAGACACACAAGCTGTTTCCGAAAAGTGGCAGGCCTTGTCCGAAAGACTGGCACAGATGGAAACACTCCTTCCGGCAGCCACGGCAAAGCTGACACTTGCCGATTGCGGCCTGCCGGTGACGTCGCTTTGGATCGAAGAACTGACGGAGTACTTCCGGATGGACCCGATCCTCAGTCCCGGTCTCCGGCACTATCTTAAGAACTTGCACGCGCACAAGGCCGTTTCCGATGAGCTGTCCCAATATGGACCCCGTCTCAAGACATGGATGGCATCCAAATGAGGCTTGATCTCGCCAGTTGGCTCGAGGTGGAAGCCTATCTTGAGCAAAACCGGACCATCATCCTGCCTGTCGGCTCGACCGAGCAGCACGGCCCCATGGGCCTGATCGGCACGGACGCGCTCTGCGCCCAAACCATCGCCCGGCTTGCCGGAGAGAGAACCGGAACGCTTGTCGCGCCCACACTCGCCTTGACGCCTGCACCCTTCAATACCGCGTTTCCGGGCACAATTTCGGTGTCGGCGGCAACGTTTAATACAATGGTGTCGGAGATAATTTCATGCCTGCACGGTCAGGGATTTGAACGGATCTACTTTCTCAACGGCCACGGAGCAAACCTGGAACCGGTCGGCCAGGCCGCCAGCGAAGCAGAAGCAAGTGCCGGAGACAATTTGGAGATCCGAATTCGCTCCTGGTGGGACTTTGAAGCCGTGAACAAACTCCGCAAGGATCTTTATGGCGACTGGGAGGGCATGCACGCGACGCCTTCTGAAGTCGCGATCACTCAGGCAACCCACCGCATTCTGCCCCCGGGCGCGGCAACAGAGCCGCCGCGGAAACTGTCGGCAGACTACATCAGGGCCCACGCGGGAGACCGGCACGGCCCTCCTGACGAACACCGCCGCACCTTTCCGGATGGCCGCGTGGGATCTCATTCAGCGCTGGCAACACCAGAACACGGCAAGGCCCTCATCGAGGCGGCAGTAACCGGTTTTGCCGCGGATCTGAAGAGCTGGGCGCGCTGAGCTGACGCGGTGAAATTCAGATGCCCATATCGCCAGTCGTGTTCGATTGGACCAACCAGGTTCCTGGAATAGCCGTCTTCCGACTTTAGCCAGCTCGAGGGACGCCTTTGTCTGATCGACTTTAAGTCAACCCCAAGCGCGACCAGCTGTTTCGCACGGTGTAGTTTAAAGCGCCATGCCGCCATCAACATCGATCGCGGCACCGGTGATGAAGCTGGCCTGATCGCTCGCAAGAAAGGCCGCGATGTTGGCAATCTCGGAGGGATTTCCGTACCGCTTCAATGCTGTCAAAGCTGATACAGGTTCGAAGAACGGTCCCGCCGCAGGATTAAGATCGGTATCGACAGGACCCGGTTGGATCGCGTTGACCAGTATGTTGCGTGCTCCCAGGTCTCTCGCCCACCCCTTTACCAGCGCTGTCGTCGCGGCTTTGGTCGCACCGTAGGCGGCAAAGCCTTCAAACGGCATCCGCTTTGCGTTTACCGACGAGATCACGATGATGCGGCCACCGTCTGGAATATGAGGAACTGCGGCGTGGGTTCCTGCATAGACCGCATCCACGTTAATTGCGGATTGCTGGCGGTAGGCATCGAAATCGAAATCGGTAACCGGGCCAGTACGAAAGACACCGGCGTTGTGGACCAGAATATCGATGTGGCCGAAAGCCTCGACTGTTTTGGCGACCGCGGCTCTGGTCTGCCCGGGATCGGCCGCATCCGCTTGGATAGCAAGGGTGTTTGGGCCGAGGCGCGAGGCCAGATCTTCGGCTGTAGCCTGATTGCTGACATACGTGAAGGCCGTTTTGACGCCCTCGGAAGCCAGACGTTCAACGATCGCTGCGCCAATACCGCGCGCGCCGCCAGTCACGAGAGCTGTTTTTCCCTGGAGATCATAGGTCATTTGATAGTCACTTCGAATTTGGAGGATTGTAGCCGCGCCGCGGCCGTGAGCCGCGGCGTCAGATGGGGGGACCACCGCGTCAAGCGGCGAACCGCGTCGCACCATTCTTGTCTTCAAATACAGGTAGGAAGGTGTCGGGATGCGGACGGACACGGTAGTTGTCGGTCTCGTCACCGAACAGAACGTTCCCGTTCACATCGAGTGCGATCACCGTCGCCATGACAGTGTCAGCCGGGTAGCCGGGCATGCCCGAAGGCGCACCGCCGATATCTTCGATACCGAGTACCTTGGCAGCTCGTAGGTCTTGGTCCTGTAAGATCTCGAAGTGATCCGGCAGCTTCAAATCCTTGGCGAGTTTGGTCGAGTTCTCAATGCCCTGGTTGGAGACGAATTTGACCTTTACACCTGCCTTTGCAAGGCGATCTGCTTGCGCCCGAACTTCCTTGAGCTGGTTCATGCAGAACGGACACCAGTTGGCGCGGAAGAACACGATCAATGTTTTTTCGCCAACGAACGACGCCGTTGTGGTCCTGGATGTGTCGAGGCGTTGCAGGGGAAGCTCAGGCAGCGCCTTGCCTTTCACAATGGCGGCGCTTTTCTTGCGGCCGTAGTCGGAAAAGATCCAGACATACCACTGCATTGTGAGCACGCCGAAAACCGTGATCCCAAGTGCCGCATACTCAAATGGTGTCGACGGGCCACCGCGGGTGTACATGACGAAGGCAACCTGCGCCAAGGCGGCAAAGCTGATCAGCTGCAGAATCGGGAGGCGCTTGGAGGTCCGCGCTATGCCGAATGTCTGACTGAGCACCATAAGGAAAAACGGCATCGGGAAAGTGGCGAAGAATGCTCCGATCCAGATCGGATCGTAATTCGACCACCAGAACATGACACCAGAACCGACGCCAGAGAGGAGATTCAGCATGATGTACGGGAGGATAAGTTTACCTTTCATAACAAGATTTCCTTCGATTTCCGAAATTCAGCATCAAGTCGGGACAGTTGAGCGAGACGCAGGGGAGCAACTTTCAAGACACGCTCACTGAACCGGGAACCTGCGCCCCATCTGAATGAGGCGCGGGAGCGGATCAGGCGGCAGCAGTGGATGCCAGATTGTCCAGAACCGGGAACAGGTCTGCAGGCTCTGGACGACGGGTGTAGTCGGGGTTCACTTCGGCATAAGCGATGGTGCCATCGGCGTCGACGACGTAGCGCGCCGGCATCGGCAGGTTCCACTGGCCGTCCCCGTGGATGCGGGGCAGTTCAACGCCGAAGCCCTGGTGGAACGGGATCACGTAGTCCTGCAAAGACCAACGGATGCCGAGCTTGTCTGCCAGCTCACCGTTTTTGTCTGTCAGGATAGGGAAGCTGAGTTTGTTGTCCTTTTGGGATTTACGGCTGTCTGCAGCACCCTGCATGGAGATCGCAACCAATGAGGCGCCACGGGCACGAATATCAGCGGCAACCTCTTCCAGCGCCTGAAGCTCGATGTTGCAGTAGGGGCACCAGACGCCACGATAGAACGTCAGGACGACCCGGCCGTCGGCCAGCAGGTCTCTTAGTCTGACTTCGTTCCGGTCCGAGTCCGTCAGTACAAAATCCGGAACCTTTTCACCGGCCTTGAGCGCGCGCTCGGCCTGTCCGCTATCGATCAGCTCCTGGGTTGAACGCGCAAAGGTGTCGAACGCTCCCTCAGGGGCCATCCTCTTGAATTTGGCTTTGAAACCGTCGAGTTTTGCTTGGAGGGACATTTTTTTAAATCTCCATTTCAAGGGTTTTTGTTGCTGGCAGGGCCTGTGCAATTCGCGCCGCCTGACCTCAATATCGGTCAGTTGAATTCATCACGGTAGACAGGCTCAATGAGTAATAGTTATTTGAAAAACGTATGAACAAAATCGGTCAATCATGACACCTGGGACCATTGGAAGACGAAGACGGGCGGCGCCCCGGAAGTGCACCACCCGACAATTTTGGCTCACTGAATAGTCCCGAGGGATTTGCATATCTGGGGTGGATACGCCCAACCTTTCCTGGTGTTGCGCCGAATGCTTACGGAGGCGATCGAGCGAACACCCGTTCGACCGATGCACGACGAGCTGAAAGGCAACAAATCGTCCGGGCGCGCAACCCCCGCTATTCGGCAGCCATATCCGCGGTCCATGCCATCGGTTCAAATGCTTTATCGAGAGGGGGATGGACGATGTGGGTGGTGTAGTTTGACAAGACCTTGAGGGCTGTTCCTGCGATCACTTCCAGAACAGTCTGCTTTGTGTAGCCGGCGGCAATCAGTTCATCGACCTGTTCTTCGCTCGCCCAACCGCGCGATTGGTTGATGATCACTGCAAACTTCCGCAAAGCCTCCAGCTTTGGATCTGCAATCGGTGTACCCGCTCGCAGGGCTTCAAGGACACCAGGATCCACACCGGTCATCTTGGATGCCGCGGTATGCGCAGCCATACAATACGTGCATCCGTTCAGGCGGTTGTTGGTCATCAGGATAATCTCGCGCTCGGTCGGCGTGAGATCCGTCTTGTCGAAAATGCCCATCATGGTCACGTAGCTTTCCACCAAAACCGGCGCTTCGGCCATGGTGGCCATCAGGTTCGGCACAAAACCCAGCTTTTTCTGAATGCCTTGAAGGATAGGCTTGGACGCCTCGGGGGCGTTTTCGATCGTGTGTTGCAAATAGGTAGCCATTGGATTTTCCGTTACATATCTGGACAGTTAGAGAGGAAGGAAACGAAAGCCGCTGCCGTTGCGCTCAACGCGACCGACACCAGGTCTGGAGACATGGGCAGCTCCCATGATCAGGCCATCGGTTGAAATCATGTCGAGGAGCGTTTTGCGCGATTTCACGGCTTGATCGCCGTCGATGTCGAGCGCCCAGCCGTAGGCAGGGTTTGCAAAATGCACGTCTTCATGCACGGTCAGATCGCCGACCAGAACCAGTTGCTCTCGGCCTCCGTCCAGAACGACAGCCGTGTGTCCGGGCGTGTGACCCGGCGCTGGAATAACATTCACTCCGTCTCCGAAATCAGCCGAGCCGTTGTGAAGAACAACATTGTGTTCAACGACCCTGGAAATTTCCTGCACGGCCGCCACCATCGGGCGCATCGCATCAGGTGCAGCGGTATCGAACCCTTGCGCGTTCCAAAAATTCCACTCGGACGCGGCGATATGAATGCGAGCGTTCGGGAAGGCAATTCGATTGCCCGCGGCCAAACCTCCAACGTGGTCCGGATGCATATGCGTAATGACAATATCGGTCACGTGTTCCGAAGCGATCCCGGCAAGTTGCAAATCTTCGGGCAGCTTGCTTGCAGTCGGAAAGGCCTTTGTGATGAAGTCACTCGTGCCTGCACCGGCATCAAACAGGAAGGTTCGTTCTTCTGTGCGGTAAGCATAGGTGTTCGCTGCAATCTGCGCCGGGTTGCCAAGTTTGACGCGCAAGCTTTCCGGCGTACCGAGAAACATGTCCACCGGCATGTTGAAATGTCCGTCGGAAAGAGCCAACACCTGCTTGTGCCCAACCGCGACGCTTGTTGCTGCATTCGCGCGGGAGGCCAATAAGGCAACTGTTCCGGCTAGGGCAGAGCCCACAAACTGTCGCCGATTGATAATCTGTCTGGTCATTTCTCGTTCTCTCGATGCAATCAGACACTCTATGTCCTCGCGAAATCCTCGGACGCTGGACTGGGCCTGGACAAAGCGCTCACCTTTGACGTGGAGCGATGCATTCTAAGTTGCTCATAGAAGCTTTGAACGGTAGCGTCTAAATGCACCTAACTGTTATTTGAGAAGCAAATGACCGACAGCTTTTCGACGCTTCACCTGTTTTCCCGCGTGGCCCGCACCGGCAGCTTTACCGCTGCCGGCAAGGAGGTCGGCCTGTCGCAACCGTCAGTGTCCCGTATCATTTCGAACCTGGAAAAAGATCTTGGAGTCCTGCTGTTTGCGCGGTCGACGCATGCCGTACGACTGACCGAAGCCGGGGAAGAATATCTGACAAGGGTCGAGCCGATCCTCGCGGACATTGAGGAGGCAAATCACTTTGTCCGCGGGTCAGGTGAGCTACGTGGCAAATTGAGGGTCGGCGCTGCGACCAGTTTTGCGCAAAGGGAAATCATACCGATCTTGCCTTCATTTCTGGAAGATCATCCAAAACTCAAAGTAGAGCTTGTTCTGACGGATTCGCGGCAAGACCTGATTGACGAAGCAATTGACGTTGCAATCCGATACGGACCGCTAGACGACTCGACCATGGTTGCAAGAAAGCTCGGGAATCCGCCGCGTATCATTGCAGCCTCTCCAAAGTACCTCGAACGTGCGGGGTACCCGACCCAGCCGTCTGACCTCATCGATCATCAGATCGTGTTGGGTCCGTCCAGCCGAGGCAAGGTCGGTTGGAGCTTTGAAAAGAACGGGAAAATACAGTCCATTCGTGTCGATGGAAGGTTTCTGGTCACAGTGAACGAGGCGACAACACACGCCGCTCTTGCCGGAATGGGAATTGTCAACACGGCGCTTTGGGGATGCAGGCACGAAATTGCCAATGGATCGTTGATTAGGCTGCTGCCTGATTGGGACCTTGGGAACATTGAGGTACACGCGCTTCTATCTGGCGGCAAGCGAACGAAACCTTCCGCTCGTGCATTTACCAGGCATCTTCAAGAGGCGTTGTCTCAGGTGTAGGATGCCGAGCAGTCTACCTCCAATGCGCGACGGTCCCCTTGTGGCTCGCACGCGCAAGGCCTGTAGCAGGCGCTCGCCCGGGCGCATCCTTCCCCTCACGCCTCCGCTCCATACTCCCGCGCCACTTTTTGAGCGACGCGCGCTGCCCTGGCAATCAGTTCGTCTCTGGGCTCGCCGATATAGGTTGCGGTGAAAGACAAGGGGGTCGCCTGCCAGCCCGGATCGAACGTCGCAATACGGTTTTCTTCCACCAGCCGGCGCCCGAGGACGGCGGGCAATATGCCCACACCGATGCCTGAGGCCACCATCTCGAACCCGGTGGAGAGGGAATTGGTCGGGAAGATCTGGGCGGTGCTGCCATAGCGGCCGCGCAGTTCGTGGGTAAGTTCCCGGTGCGGCCGGGAATTGCGATTGTAGGTTATGACGGGTGTGATGCTGAGGTCCGGCTTTGTCAGGTGGATCGGACGGTACCAGGCGAGTTCGAAGGGCGGCAGGTCCAGATTGTCGACGCTGTATTCGGAAATCGGGCCCATCAGGATGGCGAGGTCCAAAGAGCGGTCGAGCAGCATTTCCCGAAGATTGATGGAAATGTCGACCGAAACCTCAATCGTGAGCTTTGGAAAACTGTTGTGTAGTTCGCGCAGGAAATCGGGCAGCCAGGTCTGGGCAACGGTCTCCGCAACACCAAGGCGCAGCAGGCTGCTGATACTGTCCTCGGCCATGACGTCGCCTTTGATCCTTTCCATGATGGCCATGATCTGCTCGGCGTGATCCTTCAGCAGAACACCCTTCCGGGTGAGCGCGACACCCGTAGAACCCCGGCTGAAGAGTTCAGTTCCAAGATAGGTTTCCAGGCTCGAAATCCGTGTCGAAACAGCGGGTTGAGAGACATTCATCTGTTCAGCTGCTTTCCGCACACCACCCATGCGCGCAACGGTCAGGAACGTTCTCAACTGTTCAAAGGTCATGCGGTCTCTCCCGAAAAGCGATCCAAAAAACTGATCACTTTGGACAAAAAATCACGATTTGACTTGATCATAGATCCGCCGCAGCATTTTGCCAGCGACTTTTCGAGGTGGACATGACCAGCGGACTGACCAAGCTTCCAGACCTGTTTGAAATGGACACGTCCGCCCAGCGCCGCTTGATCCGCAAAGGTGGCTATTCGGGGCACACCGCCGGTCTGGCCAAGGGCAACCTTCAGTGCAACCTGGCAATCCTGCCAGGCGATTACGCCGACGACTTTCATACCTTTTGCAAGCTGAATCCCAAGGCTTGCCCTCTGGCAGGCGTCTCCAGACGGGGCGATGCGCACATTCCGCGGCTTGGTGAGGATATCGACATTCGCACCGATGCGGCGCGCTACAACATTTATCGCCACGGCGTGCTCGAAAGAGAGGTCAACGACCTGCGCGGGCTGTGGCGCGACGATCTGGTCGCGTTCGCAATCGGCTGTTCATTCACCTTTGAGGACGCCCTTCGCAAGGCCGGAATCGCGATGCGGCACATCGACAGTAACGTCACCGTGCCGATGTTCCGCTCGTCAACGGAAACCGCACCCAGTGGTCCCTTTGAAGGTGAAATGGTGGTGTCGATGCGGCCGATCCCGGCGAGCCGGATCGACGAGGTTTTCGACATCTGCGCAAACTATCCGCTCGCCCATGGTGCGCCGGTGCACGTCGGTGACCCGGAAGCAATCGGTATCTCCGACCTCAATTCGCCCGACTGGGGCGAGCCGGTCACTTTCCACGAAGGTGAAATACCCGTTTTCTGGGCCTGCGGCGTGACACCACAAGCTGCGATCATGAGGGCAAGGCCGCCCCTGTCCATAACTCATTCTCCGGGCGCAATGCTGATCGCCGATGTCGGCGAACACACGACCCCGCTTTACCCCTATAACGATAACTAACTGAAAGATTTGAAAAACAGAGGACGAACGACATGAGAAAACTGGTTTTGTTGTCCGCAATCTCCATGATTGCAATCTCGGCCGGAACAAATGCCGAGGCAGAAGAGCTTGCCGTTGTTGGAAGCTGGAGCGGTCTGCCGCTTCACAAGCAGTATGAAGCCCCGTTCTGGAACGAGAAGCTTCCGGAATTGTCCGGCGGCGATCTCACATCGGCTCTCACCACGCACGACCAGATGGGCATTGCCGGCGGAGACGTCTTCCGTCTGTTGTCCCAGGGCGTCTTCGATGTTGGCATGACGGTTGCCGACTATGCAGTGTCAGACAGCGTTGCCCTTGAGGGCCTCGATGTGCCGCTGATTGCGACCGATGCCGCAACCGCGCAAAAAGCGGTTGAAGCCGCCAGACCCATGGTCGACGATATCTACAAGGATGTTTTCAACGCTAAGGTCCTCGGTATTGCGCCCTACCCGCCTCAGGTCGTTTTCTGCAACGCGGAGATCACCTCCCTCGATGATTTGCAGGGCAAGAAAGTGCGCGCTTCCGGCCGCATGACTGCCAAGTTCCTGGAAGCCCTCGGCGCGGAAGGCGTCAACGTCGGCTTCGGCGAAGTGCCGGGCGCCCTGCAGCGCGGTGTCGTCGATTGTGCCATTACCGGAGCAGGCTCCGGCTACAATGCCGGCTGGTGGGAAGTCTCCACACACCTGATGCCGCTGCCGCTCGGCGGGTGGGATCCTGTCGTCACCGCGATCAACCTGGACAAATGGAACTCCCTGTCCGACGACCAGAAGGCGGCGCTGGAAAAGGGTGTGAAGGAAAACCTGGAAGCCCCGGCGTGGGAGTCTGCCCAAAATGCCCTTGAAAACGATGTCGCCTGCCTGACCGGCACCGGCGAGTGCCCTTATGGTGAAGCGCGCGGACTGGTTCTGGTGGAGGCGAGTGAAGCCGACCAGGCCAAGGCCAAGGACGTGCTGATTACCGAGGTTCTGCCGGACTGGGCTGAACGTGCGGGCGGCGACTGGGCCAAACGCTGGAGTGACAGTGTCGGCAAGGTCACCGGCGTCAATCTGGAAACAAACTGAGCCGAGGCTTCGATGACTTCCCTGGTGAACCTCTTAAGACGGATCAATGATCGCATCGCAATCGCGGTCGGTCTGGTGCTGCTCGCATGCGTGGTCTTCACGCTAATCGAGATCATCGCCCGCCGGTTGGGCGGTTCGCTCGGGGGAGTCGACGAAATCTCCGGTTATGTCATGGCTGTCACCACCAGCTGGGGCATCAGCTACGCCCTGACGGAGCAGGCCCATGTTCGCATCGACCTGCTTCGCCAGCGCCTGGTTCCTCTGGGCAGGGCAATCTTCGACATCCTGTCCCTGCTCTGCCTCTCCGGCACGGCCATTGTGGTTGCCTGGCGCGGCTGGGGCGTTCTGGAAAAAACATTCTCAACCGGAGCACGCGCGAACACACCGCTGGAAACACCCCTTTGGATCCCGCAGACGCTCTGGTGGGCCGGCTGGGTCTGGTTTGCGCTCTCCGCCACCATCCTGTTGGTGTCCGTTCTCGTGAAATTTCTGGCATCGGACTACAAGTCCGTTGATGCCATTGCCGGTGCACGGGGGGAAGCATGATCGCGTTCACATCCGTCGGCCTGCTGGGCCTGCTGGCGCTGTCGATCCCCGTCGGGATTGTTCTGTTTCTGCTGGCGTTCGGCATCGACACGTTCTTCAGCCCCTTTCCGCTGATGCGCGGTCTCGGGCAGGTTGTCTGGTCCTCCTCGAACAGCGCCACATTGATTGCCATTCCGCTCTTTGTGCTTTTGGGTGAGATCCTCGTCCGCAGCGGTGTCGCGCGGCGGACCTATACAGCCCTGGAAAAGTGGGTCGCCTGGATGCCGGGCGGTTTGATCCACGCCAACATCGCAACGTCGACCATGTTTTCCGCGACGTCCGGATCGTCGGTTGCGACCGCAGCGACAGTCGCGACGGTTGCCATGCCGCAGGCACAGTCGCTCGGATACAATCAAAAACTCTTCTCCGGGGCGATCGCCGCCGGTGGCACGCTCGGGATCATGATCCCGCCGTCGATCAATCTGATTGTCTACGGTTTCCTGACCGAAAGCTCGATCCCCCAACTCTTTCTGGCCGGCCTTGTCCCGGGTCTGTTTCTGGCAGGTCTTTTCATGCTGATCACGGTGATCATGTGTGTCTTCAGGCCGGGTCTCGGCGGTCCGCGCCAGTCCAGCTCACTATCGGAAAAGCTGGCGGGACTGGCGGACCTCCTTCCCATTTTCGGACTTTTCGGCGCAATTGTCGGCTCGATCTATGCCGGCTGGGCGACACCGACCGAGGCGGCCACCGTCGGCGTTGCCATTGCTCTTCTGATAGCCGCACACCAAAAAGCGCTGTCATGGGCCATGCTCCAGGACGCGTTGCGAGGCTCGGTCAAGACATCGGCCATGATCATGCTCGTGGTCATCGGTGCCTATGTTCTGAACTTTGCCCTCACGGCCGCCGGTGTCAGCCGCGCGCTGCAGGGTGTACTCACCGACCTTGGTCTCGGCCCGCTGGAAACCCTTCTGGTGATCATCCTGATCTATATCGTGCTCGGCTTTTTCATCGAGACGCTTTCCCTCATGGTTGCGACCATACCGATTGTGGTACCGATCATCGTCCAGCTCGGCTACGACAAGATCTGGTTCGGGATCCTGATGATCATCCTGGTCGAGATGGCGCTGATCACACCCCCGGTCGGCCTAAACCTCTACGTCGTCCAGGCGGCACGAAAGTCCGGCAGTTTCAGCGACGTCATGCTCGGCTGCATTCCCTATGCGCTTGCCATGCTGGCCATGGTCGGATTGCTCATTCTCATGCCCCAGATCGCCCTCTTCCTGCCCTCAACCTTGTAAGAGATCATTGCCATGAAGTTTCAGACAGCCACCGGTGCGCTTGAGGGCGCTCCAGACCGGCTTATCGTCGCCGGCTGGACCGGACGGAATCGCGCCGCAGTGGATCACCACATCGAGGAACTGGCCGCAATCGGCGTTGCGCCGCCCTCTGCAGTCCCTCTCTATTACCAATGCGCTCCTTCGCTTTTGACCCAGGAAACCGACATTCAGGTGCTGGGCCCGGACACATCGGGGGAAGCCGAACCGTTTCTCATCAGTCTTGGCGGGAAGCTCTGGATGGGCCTTGCATCTGATCACACAGACCGTGCCCTGGAGGCTCATTCAGTCGCCGCATCCAAGCAGATCTGCGCCAAGCCTGTCGCCGGCACGCTTTGGGCGTATGATGAAGTGGCACCTCACACCGACAAGCTCGCGCTGCAGTCCTGGATCATGGAAAAGGGAGACTGGATCCTCTATCAGGATGGCACGCTCTCCTCGATATTGCCGCTGGAGCACCTGATAGAAGGCGCAAGTGTGCACGAAGGAACCGCTATGCTGTGCGGTACCTTGCCGGCGATCGGCGGCGTCCGTGCCGCTGCCGACTTCAAGATGTCTCTGACCGATCCGATCCTCGGACGTGCAATCGAATGGCAATACCGCGCCTCTTCCCTGGAGGCGATTTCGTGATATCCATCCGGGGACCACAATCTACTCAGGACTTCAAAACATGAGTGCACCGTTTCCCTGGACACCCGACACGGCAAGCAGCAGGCTGGAGACGGCTCTGGAAAGAGCCGCTGGGGAGGATGCAGCCAGATCGGTGTTCCTGAAGCTCCTGACGGACCGGGGCCGCCAGCAAGCACAGAAGGCACCAGATATCCGTAGCCCCTTGTCGGGGGCGCTTGTCAGCGTCAAGGCGCTCTTTGATGTCGAAGGCGAAACAACAAACTCCGCCACCAGGGTGCTCGCGGACGCTCCGGCGGCACGCAAGGACGCTCCGGCCATGGAACGCCTTGACAAGGCTGGCGTGGTTTTTGTCGGCCTGACCAACATGTCTGAGTTCGCCTATTCCGGACTTGGCCTGAACCCGCATTACGGCACACCGGAAAACCCGGCCTATCCCGGCTGCGCACCAGGGGGCTCAACCAGCGGCGGCGCTGTGTCCGTTGCCCTTGGCCTTTGCGACATCGCGATCGGCAGCGACACCGGCGGATCGCTGCGCATTCCAGCGGCCTTCACAGGCATCACCGGTTTCAAGCCGACACAGGCATCCGTGCCGATGGACGGTGGCAGACCGTTGTCGGACAGCCTCGACAGCTTTGGCCCAATGGCGAAATCGGTCGCGGCGTGCGAACTCGCCTGGCAGGTCATGGCGGGTCAGGCGACTGTTCCGTCCGGACCTTCGCGTCAGCGCCTCGTCATTCCGAAAAACTTCGGTTTTTCCGAGATGGATGCGGAAGTCTCTGCGGGTTTCGAAACAATTGTTCAAACCCTGCGTGAGGCTGGGTTTGATATCGTTGAACGGGAGCTCTCCTCAATTTCTCTCTATGATCAGGTTCCTCCCTGGCACCTGACGTCTGTGGAATCTCGCGCGCATTACGAACACCATTTCCAGAGCTCGCCCGATCAGTTCGACCGCCGTGTTCATGCCCGCATGGGGCTTGCCGACAAGCTGTCTGCCGTCGACTACCGCCAGACACTCAACCGGCGCGCAGGCTTCATTGCTGCATTTCGTGAGGAACTTGGCGAGGATTTGCTTCTGCTGCCGACAACGCCCAAGCTGCCGCCCCGGATCGAGGATCTCGCAGACGACGAAACCTTCAACCGCTTCAACCTGCTTGCGCTCCGTAACCCTTCGCTTGCCAATGTCGCCGACGCCTGCAGCATTGCCCTGCCCTACCGCCACGATAACAACACACTCAGCGCCATGTTGATCGCCGCCGGTGGCCGGGACAGCACGCTTCTGTCCTGTGCGAAGGCGGTTGAAGCTGCGATCTGACCGACGGTCAGGATCCTGCGCTGCGCCAATCCCCAAGAAGCTGCCCGCTTTCAACTTGCGAACCGGCGCCCGCCTGTGATCTGCTTGGCGTCAACCGGAAGACAGCCGACGAGCCCGTGGAGCGAGGTTTATGAACCGCATTGTTGGATTGATCCTCGCGCTTGCGTGCGCCTTTGGGTTGGGACTCTGGGCGTCATCGAGCGGATTGTTCTTCTCAGGTGAAAGCCAAACCCGAACGGCCGCTTCAACAGCAGCGAATGACACGTCTTCTCAACAGCAGAACTTTCCGACGAATGCCGTAATCGTGACGGCGGCGGATGTGGAGTTCACCCCGCCCCGCTCCCGCATCCAGTCGATCGGCACCGGCAAGGCAATCCGGCTGATCCATGTAACGGCCGATGTCGCCGGCACTGTGGAAGAGATCCACGTTCAGCCGAACACCGACGTCAATGCGGGCGATCCTATCGTCACCCTGCAGCGGCAAACCCAGAAGATTCTCCTCGACAGCGCCAAGGCCGAGCTGGAACAGCAGTCTGCCTCCTTCAGTCGTTTTCAGACACTCTTGAACCAGGGCAGCAATGCTGTTTCGCAGGCCCAGGTTGACGAAGCCAGGGCTTCGCTTGCGGTTGCCGAGGCAAAGGTCGCAGAAGCACAATACGAGTATGACCGCAGGATTATCCGGGCGCCTTTTTCCGGTCGGATCAACCTGAACGATCTGACCGTCGGCAGCTATCTGCCGCAGGGAGCGGAGATCGTCACGCTGGTGGATTCCAGCAGCCTGCTCGTGGAATTCACCGTGCCAGAAACAGCCATCAGCCAGATCAGGACCGGTGTTCCCGTTCGACTGACGACACCGGCGCTCGTCGGCCGTGTCTTCAACGGAGAGATCATCGCCTTTGACAGCTCAATCGACGAGGAATTCCGGACTGTGCGCGTGCGCGCAGAGGTTCAGAACCCGCAAAACCTGCTTCTGCCGGGAATGACCTTCAGCGTCAGTCTGGCAAGTTCAGACACGCCGATGCCCATGGTCCCTGCCGTCTCCGTGCTCTGGAGCCCGAACGGTGCCTACGTCTGGAAGCTCGGTGCCGACAACCTTCCGGAGCGTGTCGACGTGGTGTTGCGCCACAGGCTCGGTGACAATGTCTGGCTGGAGGCGGACCTGAAGGAAGGTGACCGCGTTGTGAAAGACGGGGCCTTCAAAGTAAGCCAGGGCGTCTCGATCGCCCTGGAGGTTGCTGATCCGTCTGCGGAGAATGCCGATGGATGACGAGGCGGCGGGCATGATCACCCGCGAGAGGCTGGGCTTCGCCGCGACCTTTGTCGGCCGCCCGATCCTGGCTCTCGTGCTCAATCTCCTCGTGATCATCGGCGGCGTAACGGCGCTCAATGGCATGGAAGTCCGCGAATTGCCGAACGTCTCCAGGCCGGTCATTTCCGTGCGCGCCACCTACCCCGGTGCAGCGGCGAGCACGATCGACGCGGAAGTCACAAGTGTTCTGGAAGATGCGCTGGCGCGTCTGGAGGGATTGGAGAACATTTCGGCGACCTCGACCTATGGCAGCGCCAGCCTGACGCTTGAGCTGAGCAGCTCGACCGATGTGACCGATGCCGCCAATGACGCCCGGGATCTCGTCTCAAGGGCACAACGCAACCTTCCTGACGATGTTGAGGACCCGACAGTCCAGAAAAGTGATTCAGATGCCGACCCGATTGTCCGGCTCGCACTCAGCGGCACCTTGCCGCTCACGGAGCTGGCTTCGCTTGCAGAGGGCATGGTTTCGGACAGGTTGCTGGCCATCGACGGCGTGTCGGAGGTCCAGGTTGCCGGCGACTATGACCGCATCATGCGCGTCACCTTTTTCCCGGTGGCGCTTGCCAGCCGTGGAATTTCGCTTGCCGACATGCGCACCGCGCTTGCAAGCGCAAACCTTGATATTCCCCTCGGGGCACTTGAAACCGAAACACAGGAACTCATCGTGCGGTCGGTCGCTTCGACCACGACGGAAGAGGCGATTTCGGCGATCCGCCTGAACCGGGAAACGGTGATCGGTGACGTTGCCTTCGTACAATTTACCTCCGACGATCCGTCCGTGATCACGCGGATCAACGGTCATCCTGCCGTCGGACTGAATGTCATCCGCCAGTCCCACGCCAACACGCTTTCCATTTCCAATGCCACCCGCACTGCCGTTGCCGAATTGCACGAGGAGTTGCCTGTCGGCGCGGACCTGCTCATCGTTGCCGACGACGGGGTCTTCGTGGAGCGATCGATATCAGGTGTCGTGACCAGTATTGCCCTGGCGGTGGTGATTGTCGTGGCCGTCATTTTCCTGTTCCTGCAGTCGCTCCGCGCGGTTGTCGTCCCCGCGGTTGCTGTTCCGATTGCCCTAATCGGCACTCTGGCCGCCATTTGGGCTGCGGGGTTTTCAGTCAACACCATCACCCTGCTTGCACTCGTTCTGGCAACGGGCATGGTGGTCGACGACGCCATCGTGGTGCTGGAAAACATCGTCCGCCGCCGACGCGACGGGCTTGGCGCCTTTGCGGCAGCTGCGGTCGGAACTCGAGAAGTGTTCTTCGCGGTCATTTCGACAACAGCCACGCTCGCAGCCGTGTTTATCCCGATCTCCTTTCTGCCGGGACAGGCGGGTGGCATTTTCGGCGAATTCGGCTTCGTCCTGGCCTTCGCCGTTGCGCTTTCCTCCTTCGTGGCCCTCACCCTCAGCCCGGCGCTGTGCGCCTTCGTTGACCCCGGCAAGCCGAGTGGCAAACGGGACGACCCGGAAGAGGATCGGGCTGAAAACCCTTTCCTCGTCGGATTCGGAAAGCTTATCGGCATCATCTTGAAGGCGCGCTATCTGGTGCTGGCCGCAGCGCTGATCTTCGCCGTCGCTTCGCTGGCTCTATACGGATCTTTGCCCCAGGAAATCACGCCATCGGAAGACCGGGGCACAATCATGGTGGCGCTCAGGACACCGGCTTCCGCCAGTCTCGACTACACCAGCCAGCAGGTCGCAAAGGTTGAAAAGATCCTGGAGCCCTATGTCGCGTCCGGCGAAGTCGTTGCGGTCCAGTCGTTGATCGGCCTGCGCTCGACCAGTTTTGCGCTTGTGTTCGTGCGGCTCGCTCAATGGGAGGACCGAGAGCGCAGCCAGCAGCAGATCGCTGCCGAATTGCAAGGCCCGGTCAGCCGGATCCCCGGCGCCTTCATTTCCCTCCGCTCATCCAACAGCCTTGGCATCCGCGGCGCCGGGCGCGGCGTGCAGTTTGCCGTTGTCGGTAAGGAGTACGACGTGCTCGGCGATCTCACGAACGACCTGATCGCGAAGATGGAAACCGATCCGACCTTCGCCAATGTGCAGCTCGTCAACGAGATCAACCAGCCACAACTGCTTCTTGAAGTGGACCGGGACCAGGCCGCCAATCTCGACATCAATCCGCGTGACGTGGTCGAGACGCTCAACACCGTCATTGAGGGCAACAAGGTCTCGGAGATTTTTCTGAACAACGAATCCGTCGAAGTCCGGCTTGAACTTGGCGGGCGTCCGATCAACGACCAGGGTGATCTTGAAAACACGTTCCTTCGGGCCGGAAACGGCCAGTTCGTGCCGATCTCCACGGTAGCGCAGCTCTCCGTGGCAGCGTCGGCCGCCACCTTGAGCCGCGAATCCCGCGAGCGGGCTGTAACGGCTCAGGCCAATCTCGGCAGCGGCGTCGACCTTGGAACGGCCGTCGACCGGCTCAAGGAAATCGCCCCGGACGTTCTGGGCAATGACGGACGGTTGGTCTTCCTGGGCGAAGCGGCGACGCTTGAAACGGGAGAAACAACCACGCTCCTGGTTTTCGGCGCTGCCATTCTGATCGTGTTTCTCGTTCTCTCTGCCCAGTTCGAGAGTTTTTCGAGCGCCCTGATCATCCTGATCACCGTTCCCTGCGGACTTGGAACAGCCTTGCTCGCAATCCTCATTTCCGGCGGCAGCCTCAACTATTACAGCCAGATCGGGCTCGTGATCCTCGTAGGCATAATGGCCAAGAACGGTATCCTGATCGTTGAGTTTGCCAATCAGCTCCGCCAAAAGGGCGAGGATGTCGACACGGCCATCCGCAACGCCATGCGCATCCGGTTGAAGCCGGTCCTGATGACGATGGCGTCGACGGTCGCAGGCAGCATTCCGCTGGTTCTGGCCAGCGGCGCCGGCGCCGAAGCCAGGACCGCCGTTGGCTGGGTCGTCGTCGGCGGTCTCGGCCTTGCCACGGTCTTTACGCTTTTCCTGACGCCCGCCGTCTATCGCATCATTGCCGGTTGGACCCAGCCACCGGGCGCATCCGAGGAACGTCTGGAACGCGAACTGGCAGATCAGAGCGCGCCTTGAGGGAGCAAAACCCGTAGCGCTTCAAACGGGGTTGCTGGGCTCAAACAAACGCGAAATCGTCCGGACCGAAAACCTGTCCGTTCTGAAACACGAACTGCTCCACGTTGTCGCCGGCATCATTGATCGATACCTCACCCGCGCCACCGGCCCAGGAAAGGACCATGTCGCCGTCCCCATCCAGCGAGACCTCGACTTCCGATCGATTGAGATCCTTGAAGGTCAGCTTGTCATTGCCGTTCCCCGCCAGCTCGACAATCTCGATCCTGCCTCCGTTCGACGTGATGACATAGGTATCGTTTCCCGCGCCTCCCTGCAGTTTTTGAACACCGCCGGAAGAGCCGCCGGGCGTAAGCGTGTCGTTCCCGGCGCCACCAAACAGTGTGTCGGTGCCGCCGCTCCCTTTCAGGACGTCGTTTCCGCCTCCACCGTTCAGCCAGTAGTTGACGTTTGCGTTGCCGCCGGTCACCTGATCGCCTTTTTCAGCTCCCTGAAACGCCTCGAAACCGTACCAGGACAGGTTTGACGTTGTGAATTTCGCTCCCGCCTCGACAAGCAGCTTGTCCGTTCCCGGGCCACCAATGTTCTTCGGGGTCCCGTCACTCTTCCAGAAATAGTCGCCGGCGCCGTAGTAGATCGTATCGTTACCGGCACCACCCCAGACGGCATCGCGGCCCACACCGCCTCGGAGGGTATCGTTGCCGCCTTGCCCCACCAGTCTGTCCAGCCCGTTGGCACCGGTCAGCGTGTCGTTGCCGGCCCCACCTTGAAGCAGGTCGTTGCCGGAACCACCCTGAAGATTGTCGTTGCCGAGACCGCCGCGCAGAACGTCGTTTCCGCCGTTGCCCTTCAGGACGTTGTTGGCTGTATTGCCGACGAGTTCGTCCCTGCCGGAGCCACCGACCGCGTTCTCGATGACAGTGCCGCGCGCAACAATCAGGTTTCCTGTCAAACCGCCGACATTGGAGATTGCTTCCTGATTGAGATTGATGAGCTGATTGGCTGAATAGTGCGAAAAGTCAAAGAGATCAGTTCCACCATTGTCGTAAATTGTCATCGCAGCCGTCTGATTTGACTCAAAAAACGTCTCCAGATAGCCACCCGCGTTCGAGTTGTTGCCATAGACTGTCGCCCCGGTGCGGATGTTGGTCGGCGTTCCGTAGAGATCCTGGATCGCGACGATATCGGCAACCATCGGCGTGATCACATAGGCGAAGCTGGCATCGATATAGGTGTTTTCCGTCTGGCTGAAGTAGGACATGACGGTCGCTTGCCAGGAATCGTTGAGATAATGATTGTCAACGCCATAGGTCGCCGAGCCGTTGTAGTTTCCGGCGTGCCTCAGGCCCAGTGCGTGCCCGATTTCGTGAACATAGGTCTGGAACGAATAGCTGTTGATGCTTGTTCCGTAAGCATTCAACCAGCCTTTCGAAACATTCACGTCGGCGAAAACCAAATCACCATTGCTTCGCCAGGAATAGCTGGCGTATGCGCCCGAATTCTCGTCATCGAACGTGATTTTCGCACCGCTTGAAACGAAGGCGAAGTTGAGGCCGGTCACATTCTCCCACGCTTCCAGCGCATTTGTTGCGAGAAACTTTCCGGCGTTCGTCAGTCCTGTGATGTCGACCGTAATCGTGTCGCCCGGGTTTGCGTCAAAGGCGATTTGCGCACCGCCGGAGGTTTCCTGGGTCAGTTGATCAGCGATCTGGTTGTTGCTGAAGACGGGCAGAGGAGCCGACGTTATGGCCGACCCGTTAATATCTGGATTTGCCGCCGGTCCGCTGCCGTCATCGCATGAAAACCCGGCAGCATACGGCAATTCGGTCGTGCGGCCGGTAGCGACACAGAGTTCACACATGTCGAGATGCCTCGCTTGTGGTGTGGAGTTGGGTGAAAGCGGTCAGGAAAAGCCCCGGCCACAGTTGAGCAGCGCGCCTGATCAATGGCACCGCTGCGCACGGGCTCACCTTCCGCAACGATTGTGAATTCAGGTAGTTTTTCCAACCTGAATCGCTTCATCAATAAAAAATCTACAAGATCAGCTGATACACTCAAGTAAATTCATGCAACTAGAATAATCAAATAATATTACAAAAGAAAATTCGGCAAATTTTAGATCATATTATTTTCATTTTACATATATCATCTCGCAAACGGGCAAATCGTTTGCTATCTCAAAGAATGAGACATAGGCCCGCTCCGTTGCCGGAACGGGCCGTTGCACAGTTCAGACAAACGCTAAATCGTCGGGACCGAAAACCTGTCCGTTCTGAAACACGAACTGCTCCATATGGTCGCCTGCGTCGTTGATCGACACCTGGCTAGCGCCATCGTCCCAGGAAAGGATCATGTCGTTGTCGCTGTCCAGCGAGACCTCGACATCCGAGCGTTTGAGGTCCTTGAAGATCAGTTTGTCGTTGCCGTTCCCTGCCAGTTCGACAATCTCGATCCTGCCTCCATTCGAGGTGATGACGTAGGTATCATTACCTGCGCCTCCCTGAAGCTTTTGAACACCTCCGGAAGAACCGCCAGGGGTGAGCGTGTCGTTCCCGGCGCCGCCGATCAGTGTGTCGGTACCGCCACTTCCCTTCAGGAAGTCATTACCGCCGCCACCATTGAGCCAGTAATCAATGTTGGCATTGGCGCCCGTAACCTTGTCGTCCTTCCCAGCGCCCTGAAACGCTTCAAATCCATACCAGGACAGGTTGGATGTGATGAATTTGGATCCGGCCTCCACGATCAGCTTGTCCGTTCCCGGCCCGCCAATATTCTTTGGCGTCCCGTCCCCTTTCCAGAAGTAGTCTCCCGCACCGTAATAGATCGTGTCGTTGCCGGCGCCGCCCCAGACCGCATCTCGCCCCGGACCGCCCTTTATTATGTCATCGCCGGCTTTGCCGAGCAGCTTGTCGAAGCCGTTGCCACCAATCAGCGTGTCATCGCCCGAATTGCCGTGCAGCGTGTCGTTTCCGCCACCACCCTTGAGCTCGTAGTCAACCGAACCGTCATTGCCGGCAACATAGTCGTTATTTTCTGCCCCCACGAACTTCTCAAATCCATACCGGGAAAGCCCGGTCGTGTTGAACACGGATCCCGGGTTGATGACCAGAGTGTCGATCCCTGCCCCGCCGATATCCCGTGGCACGCCATTGTCCCAGAAGTCGTCGCCGTTGGTGTAGTAGATCGTATCGTTTCCATCGGTCCCGATGGGAGGCGGTGTCCCTCCACCCTCCGAACCGTCTTTGACATCCAGCTTGACATTGTCACCGGAGACCGAAAAGGCCTTCTCGATGGTGCCGTTTATGCCGGCGCCGGTAAATTTGGCGGTGTAGGAGCCGTTCGCCAGCGCAATGCTGTAACCGCCACCCGGATCGGTCGACTTCGTGGCGACCGTCGCACCAGAAGAGTTGACGATCGTAACGGTGGTCGAGCCAAGCTCCTCACCAATGTCGTAGAACTGATCGTTGTCGGCATCGTCAAACACGACACCCGTCACGTAATTCTTCGTCGTGCCCGCAAAATTCTGCGTGGCGTAGCTCGTCGGATGATTTGAATCGCTCGGGTGCCCGCCGACCGCATCGCCAATGCCGAGGACCGTGTAGTCAGAATTAAGAATATTCGCCCTGTGTCCGGACGAATTCATCCAGCCTTGATGCATGCCTTCGACAATGGCCTGAGGGACATAGGCGCCGCTGATCGGCGTATGCTGGTTGAACGGGTTATAGGCGATGTTCTCGCCCATGGGATACTCGGTCCAGCCTTCTGCCCTCATGCGGTCCCAGGGGCTGGATCCACCCTGCCCTGTATGATTGAGCACCCGTCCGGACGCCATCCATTCGGAGTGTTTCTGAGCTGCTGCATTGAGTTGCGAAACGGCCGCTAGCGGCTCCAGTCCTGCACTTGCCCTCTCCTTGTTCACGAGTTCCAGGATCAACTGCTCGCTGGCGCTGAGCCCGTTTACAGGATTGTTTATCATTGCGTTTCCTTTCCCGCTTTGAATCGCGCCGCGGAGGCTTGTCGGGAAATCGGGCGAAAGAAACGCCGGATTTGGGAAGGAATTTGCCAAAGATGTGTCAGAAAAAATAACGCGTTTTGCGAGCATCTCCGGTTGTCGGCAGCGGTGCGATCTACACGAACCGAGTATTGGCAGATATGCTTATCCCGCAGCAGTACACGCTGAGGTCAAGTCCGTTAGACGTGCAGTGGCGCCATCAAAAATTCTGTATTAGCTAAATATTGGTTGCACGTTCAAAAGTTATTTCAATTCAAAAATTCAAGCTAATTTATCTGAAAAAAAGAATTACTTCGAAAATAGAGTTCATTCAATAACAAGAATAAATCGCGCGAAATGAAAACGCAGGATCAGGACCCATATTCCAAGCAATATCAGAATATCTTCTATGAATACCGCCGAAGCGTATCGGACGGCCGCTCGCCAAACATCTTCCGATAGTCGTGCGCAAATTGGCCGACATGGGAAAGACCGACAAGATCCATGACATCGGCAACTGACAACTTCGCGTCGGCTGCACTCTGCAATCTCCGCCTGGCTTGCGCCAGCCGAGCTGATTTCAAGAAGGCTGCAGGACCGGTTCCGAATTTTTCCTGAAAAGCAATCTCCAGGGCGCGACGGGAAATACCGCCTCTGTTGCACATATCCGAAATCCGGGTGTCGGCGAGATCACCCGACGCAACCGCACTCAGGATTTCCTCCATCACGACACGTGAAGCATTTGGCGCAGCTTCGCGCGGCTGAAGCCCGGTCTGCATCATCCAGCAACTGACGAGGCCTTCGACCAGCGCGTCGAGCATGCAGGCATCCACCGACGCCGGATCGTCTTCAAACCTGCAGAGAACCGACCGCGCCTTCCGCAAGATATGTCCAGGGGCACGGAAGACACTTGGGAGCCGGGAAAGATGCGGCACCGGAAAGCCGCTGCGCGCCATATAGCTGCCGATCACTGCTACATCCGCGGCAAGCAGATGAACCTCAAAATCCGGGGCTGATATCGACCGGAGCTCGGTACCCGGCAAATAGACCAGCACGTCGTCGGCGCACGTATTTTGTCCCCGCCACCAGAGTTCGCCGAGGCTTTCGCCGGGAATGGTGAATGTCACTTTTCCCTGCGGCGGTTCGCCGTTCTGATCGAAGCTCATCCGGAAGCGGGCGTAACTGCAATCAAACTGCGCGACACGCCCCTGTATGATCTTGGCAATCTTCTGGTCTTCCGGGACCAGTCCGAGCGGTTGGAACTGAAGATCCCAATACCGCACGTCATGGCACAGCTGGTCGACATCCTGAAACTCCGAAATGAGCCTGATCTGACAGTCTGGATGCCCCAACGAAATTGGTCCTTCGTTTCGCTATTTCGATCATGGAAACAGACGAACCTCCGTAAAGTCAATTGAGTAAAGGGCTAATACGAGCAAGTGGTTTCCCGGAAGAATTCTAGTAACGGTGTCACTTAACGGCGCCAAACCGGCTCGCAAGCAGCGTAGCGGGGTGTTGGCAAGAATCACAATCCTTGCAGCCTCACGCCATATGCGAGAAAGTTCCCTAGAGGAAGTCATGGATGTATTATACGAGGGATCATGAAAGGCCCTGAGATCGCGTACCGGAGCATTTTTCTTAAAGAATGCGGCCGTGGAACGAAAGTCGCTGTTGGACGCACGACTTGTTCAACGCTCCTGAAATCGTTGCAACGCGATAGATAAAGGCAGTTTCGAAGTCATGGCAATTGTCGGTAATCTTCTGTTTTATGCTGGTCTCGCAGTCTCGCTTGCGATCGGTCTGCTCTATTTTCGCGACCTCGGCGACGTATCGCAGATGATCCTGAAGGTGAAACGCGCCAATATGGTGCGCTTCATCCGCAACGAATACCGTCTGCTGGCTGTCGGCGTCGCAGGCGCAGGCGTCATGACCCTTGCCCATTTCGCCCTCGGTGGGGGCCCCTTCTGGCTTTGGCTCCTGGCCTTTTTGCTGTCGGTCGTTCTCTTTGCCTTTCCCTATGTCTGGGTCCATGTCGGCCTGAGGAACCAGAAGAACACTGCTCAATATCTTCCGGTCAAAGAAGCGATGGAGTGGGTCAGCCCCTCAAGTCCCGTTCTCGTCATTGAAAACAACGGTGTCGCCAGAGCACATCCGGATGCCCAGATCATGCGGCCGCATCTGGCCGGCAACTCAGAAGGACTGAACGGCGAGAACGTCATAATGACTTATTGCGCCATGGCCAATCTGGGCATTGGCTACACACCAAGGATCGAAGGCCAGGATCTGGATCTTGAAGTCCTGGCGCAGCACGGCAACAACCTGATCCTGCGCGACAACCGGACCGGCGAACCGATCCAGCAGATCTATGGTTTCAGGGAACGGGACGGCAAGCAAACCGGCGACGGGCCCGCCTGCCCTCTCCAGCCGGACCTCGCAATGAAGCCCTGGCCGACGTTCCGCATGACCATGCGCGGCTTCAAGAAGGCTTATCCGGACGGCAAGGTTTTTATCAACAAGCCTTCGTCCAACCCGCTCCTGTTCCTGTTTGATCTTGCAATCGAGACAATTTTCTCATCCGAAATCGCCCGCCAGCACAGGGTGAATGAGCCCATCATCAAGAACCTGAACCGGGCCGCCGACACGCGTCTGCCGAACAAGACCTATGTCTGGGGCGTCGACATCAACGGTGATGTGACCTGCTGGACGGACGATTTCGTCATGGAAAACAACAATATCGTCAATGCCACGGTCGGCGGGAAGGACCTTGTTGTTGCCTGGGACCCGAAATACGAGAGCCTCGGCGTCTGGTACAACGACACTGGCGCGCCGGTAAGCGAAATCGACTTCTTCGGTAACACGGCGGGTGGCAGGTTGAGCCGTGTCGAAAACGTCCGTCCCGGGATGTTCTGGCATGTGTGGGCCGAGTTTTTTCCGAACACCGACATCAACCGCACCAGTACTGCCGCCGATAAAACGGCTACAGCTGAAACATCGACCGAGGCAGCTCAGTGAGCGGCCGTCCCCAGGCCAATGCTCGGCAAAGGCACCGAAGGATCGGCTTTCCCAAGCCCACCGCTCGAAGCTTCAAGATTGTTTTTGTACAAATAACCGGGAGACCGGAATGAACAGACTGCTTACGGCAATATCACTTGCTCTGGTTTGGGCGCCGGTTCAGGCGCAGGACACACCCATCGTCCACGACGCTGAATACTACATCCTGGAGGCCCAGAACGGCGAAAAATGGGCCGAGAAAGTACGGCACTCGATGCCGCTCTGGCCGAAATACGGGATCGGAACGGCGGCAAGCCACCCAACATCTTCTACATCCTGATCGATGACATCGGTTTTGGAGATCTTGGCAGTGCCACCTTGAATGCCGTGCGTGGCTACAAGACGCCGTCAATCAACGAGCTTGCCAGCGAAGGCATGCGGCTCGCGCGCATGTATACCGAACCGTCCTGCACTCCGACGCGCGTCGCCTTCATGACCGGCCGGCAACCGCACCGAAACGGCATGGGCAACACGCAAGTGGAACTGTCTGGCTTCGGCCTCGCCGACAAGGAAGTCACGCTGGCGGAAATACTGTCGGAAGCGGGTTACAACACGTCCCACGTCGGCAAGTGGCACATGGGTGACATTCAGGAATCCTGGCCCAATTTCCAGGGGTTTGACTATGCCGTGTTCCCGATCCACCAGCAGGGGCAATTGACGATCTACCACGACGATGCCGCCGATGAGGAAGTCTCAATCGGGATCGGTGGCAATAACTATGATGATCGTTTCACGCTCGACCGCTGGTTCCGGACCGACGCTTCCCGGCTCGTCACCGGGGTGGAAGGCTTGCGCAACGAACCCGTTCAGGAAGTGGAGATGGCCCCCGGCGAACGGTGGACCGAAGCCAAATACCATGAAATGAACGTGCGCTATCAGAACCAGGCGATGGAACAACTTCGCGAACTTGCCGGAAGAGACGAGCCCTTCTTCCTGCAATACTGGCCGCTTTATCCGCTGACCGGCCCACGCACGACGACAGAGGACTACACGACGCCAAATGGCGGCATCTACGTTGAAAAAATGAAGCTGGTCGACAAGTGGATCGGCGAACTCATGACGGAAATGGACACGCTCGGCATTGCGGACAACACCATTGTCATTGTCATGGGCGACAACGGACACTTCACAAAATATTCGCCGCAGTCAGGCTACACACCGATGATTTTCCAGGGCGGCAAAGGCAAGACCACCGAAGGTGGCGTGCGTGTCGATGCCTTTGTGCGTTGGCCAGGTGTGATTGAAGCCAATTCGGTTGTCGGCGACATGGTGCATGTCAGCGATCTCTTCACCACACTCGCCCGGCTCGGCGGCGCCAAGGACAACATTCCGACCGATCGCATCATCGACGGCATTGATCAGACGTCGCTTCTGTTGAATGGCGAGGAACATGGACGTCGCGATTTCGTTTTCCTCTACAACATCAACAAGCTGGAAGCAGTGGTCAAGGAACAGTACAAGCTTGCGATCCCCGGTGGCAGCATCGAAAACGCCATTCTCGCAGACTTTTTCGATCTCTATCGCGATCCCCAGGAAAAGTACCCGGTCTCCACCGAGATCGGTGCCTGGGGCAGCGCCAAGTTCGTGAACATGCTTCAGCGCCATTTGATGCGCAAACAGAAGTACCCGGACGAAAAACCCGGCGTCGGTATGCCTTATGACGGCGTTGAAAACCTGCGGCCGGAAACCAAGGCGATGCTGGAGGAATGGATGTTCATGCGGCAGACACCCGAAAAGTAGGCGCGGCGAATGATCAGAAAGCTGTGCTTGGCAACCCGAAACGGGTGTCAGAGAAAGTGTTGCATTTCGGCAAGCATTCAAAGCTTACCGTTCTGGTGCCATAGCCGCCAAGCTGCAGTTATGCTTAAATAAACATGCGAATTCCTCAGGGTCATTTGGAATTCATTTCAAAGAAGGCAAGTTTTCATGGGTAAAATTGACAGTATTCCCGCAAAAGCACGTTGCTTGGGCCTTGTTTTACTCGCGCTGGGCTTGCCCTTCGGATCAGCAAACGCCGCCGATCTGCCCGGCGCTCCCGCTCCGGTAGATGTCCCGCCGGTCGAGCGCATCAACCGGACTTGGGAATTCCTGATCGCTCCTTATTTTGTTGCCGCCAACATCTCCGGAACCACACAGGTCGGGCGGCTTCCGGCGACCGATATCGATATCAGTACCGGTGATATTCTGGAAAACCTGAGATTTGGCGCAATGATCCGCGCTGAAGCACTCTACCAGCAGAGGTTCGGGGCACTGGTCGACATTGCCTATATGGGCCTCGGTGGATCCGCGGACGTTCGCGCGGGCGGCGGTCGCATCAGTGTCGGTGTCGATCAGACGATCGCCGAAGCCATGCTGTTCTATCGTGCCTACAACACACCCCAAACCTCGGTCGACCTGCTTGCCGGTGGACGCTACTGGGACATCAATCTCGATCTGAACGCACAAGGAACGTTCGTCGGCAACTTCGATATTTCGCGCGGCGACAACTGGATCGATCCGGTGATCGGCATACGCGCGTTCCATATGTTCAACGACAAATGGTCGGCAAACGCCCGAGGCGACATCGGCGGCTTCGGTGCTGCGTCCGATTTCACCTGGAACGTCCAGGCTGGTGTCGGCTACCACTTCAACAAAACCTGGTCGGCCCATCTGCAATACAAGGCTCTCAGCGTCGATTACGACAACGACAAAACCGGCACGAGCAGCTTTGCCTACGACACCATCACGCACGGCCCGCTGCTTGGCGTTGCCGCCCGTTTTTAGAGCAACCTGCTCACAAGCACTCGCAAAACCGCCAGTTCGGCGGTTTTGTTATTTTTGACTGGCTGCCGTCAGGCCACCTTGGCCTGGCCTTCCGGTGCCTTTCCAAAGACAAGTCCGCGGATATCGTTCGCGATGGTCAGCAACACGGGGATAAGGATCAAAGTGATCAGGGTTGCAAAGATCTCGCCATAGGCCAGCGAAACGGCCGCCGGAATGAGATACCTGGCCTGTTCCGACGTTTCGCTGAGAAGCGGCAGCAACCCGGCAACAGTGGTTGCGGTGGTCAGGAAAATGGCCTGAAACCGGGCCACGCCACAGTTGAAGACCGCTTCATCGTGGCGAGCCCCCTGCTCGCGCGCCTGGACGTAGAAGGTCATCATCACGAGGGAGTCGTTCACCACCACCCCTATGAGCGCCAGGACACCGAAGAAGGACAGAAGCGAAAACGGCAGGTCCATGACGGCGTGACCGATCACCGCGCCGACAAACCCGAAAGGAACGACCGACATGATGATCAGAGGCTTGAAATAGGATTTGAGCGGCACGGCCATCAAAATGTAGATCAGGAGGCAGGCGATGATGACCGCTCGCAGGAGGCCGCCTCTCATCTCGCCGATATCCTCCAGCTCCCCGCCCTGATCGATGGATATGCCGGGATACCGTGCTTCAAGCTCTTGCGTAAATCCGTCGAACAGCCACTGCCCGATTTCCTCCGGAGAGACAATCTCGCGGTTCACATCGGCAAGGACGACAGCGACCAGATCCCCATTGCGACGCTGTATTTTTTCCGAAACATATCGCGCATCGATCTCGGCAATGGACGAGAGCGCAATCCAGTCTCCCTTTTCGCTCTTCAGGCGCAACGTCATCAGGTCTTCGATCCGGTCACGGGCATCGCGCGCATTGCGCACCACAACCCGGACTTCAGAAGAACCGCGCTGAATGCGTTGCGCCTCCCCGCCACCGAATGCATGGCCGATTTGCGTGGCAAGGCGCTCGGAGGTAAAGCCCAGCGCACGCGCCTCCGGCTTCAGCGACAGGCGGAGTTCCGGCTGGCCGGTCAGGAAACTGTCGCGGACATTCGAAACGCCTTCGAACTGCGCCAGGCGCTCGCGCAACTTCAGGCTGGCTTCCGTTAGAAGAGCACGATCCGGCCCGATCAGGCGAATCTGGAAACCGCCACCAAAGTCTTCAAAAGCGGAGAAGGTCAGTTGGGAAACCCCTTCCAGGGGACCGACACGCTGTTTCCAGGTCTCCAGAATGTCTGACGTGGACAGATACGGCCGTTCCTGCGAGGGCGTCAGTTCCAGATAGAGTTCGGCGGAGGTCGTTCCGCTCAGGAATGCGGAGAGATGGGCCACCGGCCCCATTCCCGCAGCGTTGCGAAGGTTCGGATCTTCGTTCAGGGCAAGTCCGGCTTCTTCGAGAACTTCAAGATTTTGCCGTGTCAGTTGGGCCGGCGCCCTCTGATCCATGGTCAACGAAACCGAGATGACCTGGCCTGGAATGTTCGGAAAGAAAGTCGACTTGATCTGGCCGGTCCCCATCAGACCGAAAACAAGCGACGCAACGGCCACAAACAGGATTAGAACCGCATACCGATTGATCAGCGACCACCTGAGAACCGGCGCGTAGACCCGGTCCCTGAAGCCCATAAGGCAACCGCGCGCTGTCCTTTGAACATAGCCCCAGCTTCGCGTGAGTGCGCCGCGCCGACCTGCCTCGTCCATGGAGATATGCGCAAGGTGTGCCGGAAGAATAAGCTTGCTTTCCAGGAGCGAGAACAGCAGCGCCAGAATGACAACGCCCGCAAATCCCGCCAGGGCTTTCCCAAGCGGACTGTCGATGAGCAGCAGCGGAAAGAACGCGGCAATCGTTGTGAGAACGCCGAAGACGGTCGCCGTCGAAACCCGCTCGACACCGACTGCGGTCCCGCGCAAGGGATCGGAGTAACGCTTGCGCTGTTCGTGAACGCTTTCACCAACAACGACAGCGTCGTCCACGAGAATTCCGAGAACGATGATGAAGCCGAATGTCGTGATGTCGTTAAGCGAATAGTCGACCCAACCGGTTGTCGCCACGGCGAATGCTCCGGCAATGGAAATCGGAATTCCCATCGCAACCCAGAATGCCAGTTTCACATTGAGAAAAACGGCAAGCATGAGCGCAACGAGGGCAAGTCCCTGGATCGCGCTGTTGCTCAATAGCGTAAGCCGATCCGAAATGTAATCGCGTGAGTTGCCCCAGATCGCGATATCGACACCCTCTGGCAGGCTGCGATTGGCCGCCGCAACAATCTCTTCAACAGCCTCCGAGACGCGCAGCAGATTGTCCTTGCGCCCGATCAGAACTTCCATACCGACGGACGGCTGGCGGTTGAAACGGGTTTCGACATCAACCTCTTCAAATCCGTCCGTGATGACGGCGATGTCGCCCAGAAGTGTCGTCGTGCCGTCCGGCCAGCGGACAACCGGAATCTCCTGATAATCACGCAACGAATGCGCCTGGCTGTCCGCCCTCAGCGAGATGTATCCTCCATCCGTCCTCAGGGTCCCGCCCTGAAAATAGAGCGATGCCTCCCGAATCCGGGTCATGACGTCGGTAAGGGTCAGATCGAGGCGTTCCAACGTTCCCGGCAGGAATTCAATGGCAATTTCCTGGTCTTGCAGACCCCAATCGTCGACGCGGGAAATCTCGGGGCTGGCAAGCAGGTCCGCCCTCAAATCCCGCGAAATCCTCTGCAGGGTTTTCAGGTCGGTCTTGCCGAAGACCTGCACATAGAGCGCCGGAACGTCGAAATTATTGGTTTCGATGACCGGCCTGCGCGCATCCCTGGGCAAATCCGAAATGCCGTCGACTTTCAATCGCACATTGTCGAGCAGCTTTTGGAGGGCGTAGCCGTTGTTCTTCTGGATCGACACAGCCGAATATCCGGGTTCGGATGTCGAGAAAACGGCTTTGACACCCTCCAGCCCCTCAATCGCCTTTTCGATCTTCTGAGTAATCTGCTCGTCAACCTGCGATGTGTAGGCATTGGGATAGGTCGTCGAGACGGTGACCGTATCGGCCGGGATCTTCGGAAATCCCTCAATCCTGATGGTCATGAGCGACGTTACACCAGCCACCAGAATAAAGACCATCAGAAGGTTTGCTGCGACCGGATTGCGAATGAACCAGTTGGTGAGCCAAGTCATTCTTCGAGATCTCCGGCAACGGGTTTCACGGTTTGACCGGGCAGATAGGCGCTCATGGGAAGCCGCACGATCCGGAACGTCTCGCCTTCAGATGTTTCGACGGGAGCTCTCACAACAACCTTGCCGCCATCGCGAAAGAGCACGGAGGTCTCGTAGCGTTGCAGGCGATTGGCCGGGTCCAGAAACCAGACAAATCCGCTTTGGGTGAGCGCGCTTTCGGGAATGCGCAACGTGTTGCCGATCGCCTTTCCCGGAAGCGAAACACGCACGAACTGACCCGGCAGCGCCAGTGTGTCGGCAGAACGGTCCACTTCGAGAAAAAGCTGATACCTGCGTGACTGTGGCTCCAGGAACCCGCCGCCGCGCTTTACTTTTGCCGTTCCAAGAAGGCGTCCCGCGTCATCGAACAGACTGGCAGGTCCCTCTTCCCAATTCGGTGCAAGCAGTCGCCATTCAGCGGGAGAAAGGGATACGCGAATGTCGAGCTGGCTGTCATCGAGCAGCGAAAACAGGACGTCGCCGACATTGACGGACTGCCCAGGGCTGACGAAGCGTTTCGTGACAATCGCGTCGAAAGGTGCCCTGATCGTTGTTGAACTGAGATCAAACTCCGCCGAGCCGACACGGGCAAAGGCTGCCGCAACGGACTGTTCCGCAACGCGCACTTCAGGAAGATGGATCGCCATGTCAGGTGGCGCTTCCCCCGGGTTGACCGCACGCCAGTCCTTCAAGGCAATGTTGCTTTTCTGCTCCTTCTTGAGGAGATCGAACTCGGCGCTTTGAAGATTATGCCGGGCTTCCTCGAGACTTGCGTGATAGGGAGCAGCTTCCAGCGTCACGAGCATGGTGTTGTCTGCCACCCGCGATCCTGCGAGAGCCGAGGGCGACACCTCATTGACAATACCGGCGACGCGAGAGCGCAAATCGACCTGCCAGCGCGGAACGACCTCGGCGAATACTGAAATGGTTCCCGCATGTTCGCTGACTTCCGCCTCGACAAAAGTCACCGGTCTTGGACCGGCGGCGTCGCCGGTCTCCGTCACGTCCGCAACATCTTCGAGCGTGTCGAGGTACATCATGACCCCGGCCAGCACCACGAAGGCCAGTGCAATCCAGACAAACCGTCTCATTTACAGGCTTCCTTGAAGGTCTCGACAGGTATCAGGATCAAGGTTTGGAAGGATCGTTTGCCGTCCTCAAAGACGCGCAATTCAAGGTTGGATCCCGTGGCGACAACATCCAGGTCACTGATATCGCCTGTCTCTGGATCAAGGATTTTTCCGCCAGTCCAGCGCTTTTTGGCCGCGTCCCATTTCAGGTCCCACAGGACGGGCAACCAGCAAAGATCGGATCTGTAGCGGGCAAGCTCTGCGTCCGTTGCCGCCCCCGGAAGTCCCGCGATGAGGCCGCAGGAGACCGCACTGCCTGTCTCGCAGGCGCCAATCGCAAGAGCCAGACTTCCGTCTTCCGTCAGCCAGTATGAGTCCGCTATCGGATTGGCGGTTGCCATGCCCGGCAGGGTCATCATCCCTGCGGCAAGTGACAGGAACGCAAGCAGGCGTTTCGGCTCGCAGATCGAGTTATGCATTCGAATACCCATTGTGTTCTGAATTGATCCGCAACGTGATCTCGCTCAGGCGCGACCAGCTCTGGAGTGCGATGGGAAGCAGAAGAGCGGCTTCCACATATTCCCAGGAATAGCTTGCGATCGAAAAAATCTGGCCGGCAGTGACCCCGGGAAGGCCAGAACCCTGGTAGAGATTGAAGGCGATGAAAGCGATCTGAAGCAGGAAGATGCCTCCGTAAACGACCGCCTCGGTATCGGAAATGGAAATTTCGTGCCGCCTCAGCGCCCGCAAGTGCCGGAAAACACCAAGCCGCTGCCCCGCCGCAAGCAGGTCGACCTGTTGTTCGCGCTGCTCGTTCAGGCGGGCATTGAAGCGATAAAAGCGCTGATGGAAGCAGGCATAAACGAGCACCATTCCAACCACGACAATGGCGGCCGAAATACCCAACCGGATATCAAAATAGGTCAGGATCGCAAAGCTGACGCCAATCTGGATCACCGCCGTGATCAGCTCGGGCGCATCCCGTTCCAGAAAATCGACCAGCTCGCGCGACATGTCGATCCGGGCATTTCGCTTTGAAACCTCAAGGGCTGACGACCTGCGCTGCAGCTCCGAACCGAGGTGCAGGCGGATGGTGCCGTAGGCGCGTGTGTCGTATATCCTGCGCCCGACAGCCACGATTCCAAGGCCTGCGAGAACAGCAACCATCCAGTAAAGCTCGGTCATCCGGCCGCCGAGCAGTCCGTCAATGGTCATGCCGATCAGAAGCGGGACAAACGCGATAAGGATATTCTCGACCAGAACGATGGACCAGGTCAGCGCGATCTGGTGGCGGAACGTCCGCAGGATAAAGGGAAGATCAATCTTCAATTGCATGAACACTACTTTTCGAAAAAGCTGTCGTGACTGGAGAAGACAGCAAATTGAACGAACGATCGTTCGTTTCATATAGGATATGAAACCGAATATGCCAACGCAGCAAACGAGAAATTTCAAATGAACGAGAAACGGTCACGGCCGGAGAGCGTCGACGCGCGCCGAAGACATATTGTTGAAACCGCCGTTATCTGCTTCATCGAACAGGGGTTTCACCAGACCGGTATCCGCGACATTGCCAAGCGTGCAGGTGTTTCGCTCGGAAACATCTACAATCATTTTTCCGGGAAAGAAGAGTTGATTGCGGAAATCGCGGCGCTCGAAGCTGAGGAACTTTCAGAGCTGCAGGAAGCGCTCGCGCACGCCAAGAACCCTCTCAAAGCACTTGAAACCTTCACGGAGCGCTATCTCGTCATTTGCAGTGATCCCGCCTACACCGCGCTCTCATACGAGATCCTTGCCGAATCGGCCCGCAATCCTGAAATCGGGCAGGGTTTTCTGGAAAACCGGGAAAACCTGTTGAAGGCGCTTGAACGACAGATTCTTGGCGCACGCAACGGACAAACAGAAATGCCCGAAATTTCCGAAAGCGATTGCGCGGAATTCCTGCTGGACCTGATCGAGGGAACTGCATCTCGACTCGCCTTCATGGAGAAAAAGCCCGGCAGAAAAGAAAAGAAAGCACTGAAAGCAGCCCTCAGGAAGCTGCTTTGAACCCGTTGTGCTTCACGCCCGGCTTGAATCTCTCCTTCGCTACGGCTTTGGGTCGGAAGGTCCGTTAGGGTACGGACCTGACGTTCGCAAGGCTTGGCACCTGCGGAGGATTACTCTGCAGCCGCATCCCCCTCGCCGTCCCCGGCAGCATTGCCTTCGGACGCTTCTTCCTCCGCCGCCTGTTCCGCCGCAGGTTTTTCAACGGTGAACGTGACTTCGAATGCACCCTCCGGCCAGTCGGCCGAGACCGTGTCGCCGGTGCCGATCTCACCCTTCAGCATTTCTTCCGACAGGCGCGCTTCAACAAGCGTGCGGATCTGGCGGCGCAACTCCCGCGCACCGAATTCCGGCAGGTAACCTTCCGCAGAGACATGGTCGACCAGCCCCTCGGTGAAGCCCAGCGTGATGCCCTGCCCCCGCGCCGCGCGGGCGACGCCGTCAAGACGCAGCTTGACGATCTCACGAATGTTGTCCTTCGACAGGGAATGAAAGACGATGATCTCGTCGAGCCTGTTCAGCAGTTCCGGTCGGAAATGATGGCGCAGCTTGTCCATGACACCGGTCTTGAGGTCGTCGTATTTGGTGGCCGGGTTGGCGGCGAGCTTCGCCTGGATGACTTCGGCGCCCACATTCGAGGTGGCGATGATGATTGTATTCGAGAAGTCGATCATACGTCCTTTGCCGTCCGTCAGCCGGCCGTCGTCAAAGACCTGAAGCATGACGTTGTGCACTTCCGGGTGGGCCTTTTCGATCTCGTCGAGCAGTACGACGGAATAAGGCCGCCGGCGCACGCGCTCCGTTAACTGTCCGCCCTCGTCATAGCCGACATATCCGGGCGGTGCGCCGATCAGGCGGGCGACCGTATGCCGTTCCATGTATTCAGACATGTCGAGCCGGATCATGGCGTTCTCGTCGCCGTAGACAATGGCGGCAAGTGCCTTGGCAAGCTCGGTCTTGCCGACACCGGTTGGCCCGAGAAACAGCATCGTGGCAACCGGCCGCCCGCTTGCCTGAAGACCGGACCGTGCAAGACGCACGGCCAGGCTGACCGCCTTGACCGCCTCGTCCTGGCCGATCACCCGTTCATGCAGCAGCTCCTCCAGTTTTAAGAGCTTGTCGCGTTCTTCTTCGGTCAGTTCGGAAACCGGAATGCCGGTGAGCGAGGCGACAACTTCGGCCACGTGCGCAAGCTGGACCACGGGCGTCTCACCGCCGATGGAATGCTGCCATTCATCTTCGAGGTCAGAGATCTCCGATTGGATTTCAGAGATCTTGTCGTCCAGCGCCTTGGCCTTGTCGTAGTCCTTGTTCGCCTTGGCAGCTTCCTGCTCGCGCTCAAGCTTCAGGAGTTCCTCGTCCTTTTCGACAAGGTTTTGCGGGCGCGCCGTCGCGCCGATCCGGACGCGTGCGGCAGCCGTGTCCATCAGGTCGATGGCCTTGTCCGGAAGGAAGCGGCTGGTGATGTAGCGGCTGGAGAGATCCACCGCAGCCGATATCGCCTCATCCGTGATGTTCACCTGATGGTGCGCTTCGTACTTGTCACGCAGGCCCTGCAGGATCATGACCGTCTGCTCGGTGGTCGGCTCCGGCACCAGGACCGGCTGGAAACGCCGCTCAAGCGCAGCGTCCTTTTCGATATGCTTCTGGTATTCGTTGAGCGTCGTTGCTCCAATCAGGTTGAGATCACCCCGCGCCATCGGTGGTTTGATAACGTTGGCAACGTCGAGCCCGCCCTCGCCGCCGCCTTGCCCCGCCCCCATGATCGTGTGAAGTTCATCGATGAAGACGATGACGCTGTCCTTGTTGGCGGTCACTTCGTCGATCACTTCCTTCAGACGCTCCTCGAATTCGCCACGGTATTTCGACCCGGCAACCATGGAGTTGATGTTAAGTTCAACAAGACGCTTGCCGCGCAACTGCTCGGGCACATCGTCATTGACGATCCGTTGCGCGAGCCCCTCGATGATAGCGGTCTTGCCGACGCCCGGCTCACCGATCAGAACCGGATTGTTCTTGGTCCTTCGTGCCAGCACTTCAACAGCCGAGCCGATTTCCTTGGACCGGCCGATGACAGGGTCGAGGTCCCCCTTGGACGCCGCCTCGGTGAGATCACGGGAGAATTCGTCCAGTTTCGGGGTTTCTGACTGCGTTTTCGCACCGCCTTCCGGCCCTGTTCCGACGACCTTGGCCGCTTTCTGGCGGAGCGCCTCGGGTGTCAGACCGTACGTCTTGAGAATCTGGTTGGCCCTGCCCTCGCCGATTTCCATCAGGCCGAGGAACATGTGAACCGGGCCGATATACGTGTTGCCGAATTCCCGTGAGATCCGGAAAGCCGCCTGCAGCGCTGCTTTCACCCGCGGCGACACGGTCATGTTCTTGTCGGTGTCGTCTTCGCTGGCGGGCTTGTCCTTCGCCGCCTGAAAGAAGTTATGCTCGATATGTTGCTTCAGGTCCGAGGCATTCAGCTTGAAGCGCTTGAGGATATCCTTCACCGAGGGCGTGTTGGCGAGCACGTAGAGCATGTGCTCGGTGTCGATCACGCTGCCGCCCTGCTCGTCGACGATCTGGGCGGCTGCCTGCAGGGCTTCGCGGGCCTCGTCCGTCAGATAGCTCTCAAGATCGACCGCCTCCCGGTCGCCGAAGCCGGGACCATCGTCACCGCCAGCGTCCCGCGATGCCATGGCGCGGGCAAGATCCGCCAACCCGCCGGGATCCGAGCCGAACATCTGGTCGCCGAAGAGCAGATCCATGGGCGATGTCGACTGCCGTCGCATGGCGAGTTGCTCGTAATGCTCCTGGCACAGCTCCACGACAACCCTGCGTCCACCCCGGCGTACCTGCGCCCGGTATTCCGCCCGCTTGCCGCACACATCGCAATAACCCTGTGCCATGGTCTTCTCTCCCGGTCTTTTTTCGGCGCTCGATCTCAAAGCTGCGCAAAATCAATCACCTGCAGCGGATCGGAACGCATCAATAAGGGTGAGGTTAGGAAATAAAGATTTCGAAGGGAAGACGGTAGGACTGACTAGTGCGAGCAATTGACGTTGGGACACAACCGCCGCTCATCCCTTGACCGGATACCGGTCCGCCTCCTCAAAGACATCGATGACCTTGGTGCCGGCCTTGATGATTGCGCCATGTTCCGCCCCGCTCGGGATGTTGTAGATAGCCCCTGGCCCGAGCGTCCTGGTGTCGCCTTCAATCGTGAACTCGATTTCTCCGTCGAGGACAGTCCCCCACTGAGCGAGATGGGAATGGGGCGGCAAAACCATGTCTTTCTTGAAATCGAAGAAAACAACCAGCCCTGCATCTGACCGGATGGCGTGCGATGTCACGACATCTTCCGGAAACGGGATTTCCAGTCCGGGAAACTTCTTGATGAAATCGGGCAGCTGCATGTGAGGTCTCCGGTCGGAACTTCGATGAGGTCCCGGCCAGAGTGCATGCTCGCCAATTCTTGTTCAAGCGCAACATCGCCGGCATTGGCGCGGCAACCGACTTTCGAGCTACCAGGCTTGCGACAGGATCACGCCACAAAGCGCGGCTGCAGTCAGTGTGCCGATCAGGCTCACATGGTAGCGGAACAACAGAAGCGCACAGCCCGCTGCCAGAACGGGCACTCTCCAGTCCAGGCTCGCGAGATCCGGCAGCCATAGCGTCAACAAGCCCTGCCGCTCCATGGTGACCGTCTGGAAAACAACATGAAGAGCGAACCAGACCGACAGATTGAGCACAACGCCGACCACGGCAGCGGTAATGGCGGAAAGCGCCGATTGCAGTCTGGGCTGGGCCGAGATCCAGTCGATATAGGGAGCGCCAGCGAAGATCCACAAGAAGCAGGGAATGAAAGTCGCCCAAAGAGCGACGAGACCACCTGCCAGGCCCAGCAGCGAACCGCCTTGCTGATACGCGGCGACAAAGCCGACGAACTGCGTGACCAGGATCAGCGGGCCCGGCGTCGTTTCCGCAAGGCCCAGCCCATCCATCATCTGCCCCGCACTGAGCCACCCATGCAGCGTGACCACATCCTGCGCCATATAGGCCAGCACAGCGTAGGCACCGCCGAACGTAACAACCGCGAGTTTGGAAAAGAACCAGCCCAGATCGCCCAGGATCGGTTGCCCGGTTCCCCAATCGAGAACAGCAAGCGGCCCAAGCCAAACGAGCAGTCCAATGGCAACAAGCGAGAGCGTACGGGTGGATGACGCCTTGATTTGAACAGCGTCTTCTGGCGCGCTGACACTTCGATTTGGGCGGAAAGCCATGCCGTAAAGTGCAGCTGCCAGAACAATCATCGGGAACGGCAACGACAGAAAAAAGATCGCCACGAAGGCGAGCGCGGCAATGACCCAATGACGCCGCTGTGTCAGCGCCCGCTTCGAAAGCCGGAGAAGCGCCTCCAGCACAACGATCAGGATGGCCGCCTTGATGCCAAGGAAAAGCTGGTCGATGAGTGGCACGTTGCCGTATGCGGCATAGGTTGCAGCCAAAGCGAATATCGCAATCGCTCCCGGCACCACAAAAAGAAGTCCTGCGGCCAGCCCTCCGGAAATGCCCCGCAGCTTCCAGCCGCAATAAGTTGCGAGCTGCATGGCTTCCGGGCCGGGCAACAGCATGCAGAAGCCGAGCGCATTGGCGTAGGCTTTTTCAGACAGCCAGCCGGTTTCTTCGACCAGCTTGCGATGCATCAGGGCAATTTGTGCTGCCGGTCCGCCAAAGGACAAAAGACCGATGCTGCTGAAAACAGTCAGAAGACGGTGCCATGTGGCGGTGGTTTCCGGGCACGGCGGAACAGGCCCAGCACCTGGCCGGGCGGAGGTTTCAGGAGTTGGCATGACCTCAGCCCTTCCTGCTTGCCGTCGGCCAGTCATGTCCTTCGTCTGTCGCGTCCCGCGCCCAGCGGTAAAACGCATCATAGAGACCCATGCCGGTCTCCAGCTGCTGCAGGTCATCCTTGTACATGCGCGACAGGCCCAGTGACGCCGCCAAAAGGCCGGCAGCTTCCGGAGCCAGGTCGTGACGATTGGTATCGGCTGCCCGCACGATTGTGGCAAGCCTGTCCAGCGGTTCGAACCGAATTTCGAATTCGTCCAGCATCGTGTCGAAGCTGCAGCGGTCTCCCCGGTGGCTCCAGAAGGCGTTTTCAATGTCGAATGGCGTGGCTTTGAACTTTTCGGCGACCGCCTCGACCTGGCCCGGCGATACGAACAGAAAACGGGCCCCGGGATCAACGAAACGGCGGATCAGCCAGGGGCAGGCAATCCGGTCAATCTTGGGCCGATGGCGGGTCACCCAGACGGTTTGACCCTCGGCATTTCGTTCTGGCAGTTTCGCCTCCGGCACCATCGGCATCCCTGCCTCGCGCCAGCCGGTACATCCACCTTCAAGGAATTCCGCGTGTAGTCCACCGGTTCTGAGAACAGCGGCAACGCCCTCCGACAGCTTGAGCCCTTTCCAACAGGCGACCACAACGCGTTTGCCCTTCAATCGATCGGCAAGCTGTTCGACGCTGGTGAATGGGTGTCGATAAGACGAGGGGATGAAATAGGGATCGTCGTTGAAATCCTCGTCGATGCGCACATCGACGATGACCGGAGCGTCCGGCGTTCCGATCAGTCTGGAAAGCTGGGAAACGGAGATTGAATTCAGAGACGGCATGGCGCGTCCTCCCAAGTAAACGGGGTTTAAGGACGCGAAACTTCAGCTTACGCCTCACGGGGTGTTCGCTTGCCCCATGAGCTTTAACTGCCAAAATGCCGATTTCCTGTCAAGGCAAGTCGCACTCGCGCCGACGCCCTACCCGTTCAGAACATCCTTCACGGTCGTTGCCAATTGCTTCAGCGTAAACGGTTTGGGCAGGAAGAAGAACTGCTCGCCCTCGGGCAGGTTCTCCTCAAAGGCGTCCTCCGCATAGCCCGACACGAAAATGATCTTCAGATCCGGGCGGGTCTTGCGAAGCTCCACCAGCAGCGTCGGCCCGTCCATCTCGGGCATGACCACGTCGGAGACAACCAGGTCGATTTCGCCGTCCGTCTCGTCCATGACTTCGAGCGCTTCGTTGCCGGAACCTGCCTCGTGAACCGTATAACCGCGTGACGCCAGTGCGCGCGCGGCAAAGGCACGGACAGCTTCTTCGTCTTCCACCAGCAGGATGGAAGCTGAACCGGTGAGATCTGCGACCTTTTCGGGCTCGCTTTCCTTGGGTTCCGGTTTCTTTTCTTCGACGATCTCGGGGATATGACGCGGCAGGAACAGGCGGAAAGTCGTGCCGACGTCCACTTCCGAGGTGCAGAAAATGAACCCGCCTGTCTGTTTCACGATACCGTAGACGGTCGAAAGACCGAGACCCGTTCCCTTGCCGACTTCCTTGGTGGAGAAGAAGGGATCGAAGATCTTGGCCATGATTTCCGGCGGCATGCCGTGGCCGGTATCTTCCACTTCGACCAGCGTGTATTCGCCCGGCGGCATGCCCCGGGTGTTCTCGAACTGGGTGGACTCAGCTTCCTCGACATTGCGGGTGCGTATGGTGAGGCGGCCACCTTCAGCCATCGCGTCGCCCGCATTCACGGCAAGGTTGACGATCACCTGCTCAAGCTGGTTGAGGTCGGCCATGACCGGCCAAAGATCCCTGCCGTGGATGACCTTCAGCTCGACCTTTTCGCCGAGCAGGCGGTCCAGCAGGATCGAGAGATCGGCCAGAACGTCGTTCAGTTCAAGCTGCTGCGGACGAAGTGTCTGCCGCCGCGAGAAAGCCAGAAGCTGCCGGACGAGACCGGCGGCCCGGTTGGCATTCTGCTTGATGTTCATGATGTCCTGGAAGGACGGGTCGGTGGGCCGGTGGCTGGCAAGCAGAAGATCCGAGAAACCAATAATTGCGGTGAGAACGTTGTTGAAGTCATGGGCGACACCACCGGCCAGCTGGCCGATCGCCTGCATCTTCTGGCTCTGCGCAAACTGGGCTTCCAGCGCACGCTGCTGCGTCGTTTCGAGCGCATAAACAATCGCGGTCTCGCCATCCCCTTCACCGTCCTGGACGGCAGAGACGTAGAAGGTCGCAGAGCGCGGATCATTGCCTTCCACCAACGGAATATCGATCGGTGCAATTTCGCCGATCCCATTGGCAGCCGCCGACAAGGCCTTGGAAAGATCTTCCCGTCCGCTTTCAGCAACATAGGCTTCAAGCTTCGGCGCGTCGTCGGTGCTGTCGACAGCGCCAAAGAGTTTCAGGAACGGGGCGTTGGTGCGCAGCACCCGGCCCTCGTTGTTGAGCGAAGCAATTGAAATCGGCGTGTTGTTGAAGAAGCGTGCAAACCGCACTTCGGCGGCTCTCAGAGCTTCGGAGGCTTCTTCGCCGCGCGATCTGTTGAGCACCAGCGTGCGGCTGTCACCCGCCTGCCCGTTCTCGCCGAACGGGATCCGGTGCAGCAAGCGCACGGGCAAGCCGCGTCCGTTGCGGGTCACGAAATCGAGGTCGAATGTCTCGCTCTTGACTTCACCCGCCTGCCCTTTCACTGACCGGATCAGTTCGGTGCCATCGCCGCGCACGATTTCGGAAAGATCGAGGTCGCCGGCATCGAATTGGGCGAGGTCATAGCCGAGCCAGTCGGCAAGTGTCGCGTTCAGATAAACGATGCGGCCTTCCGCATCGCAGGAGAAGAACCCGGCCGGCGCGTGATCGAGAAAGTTGATAACCCGCTGCAGTTCCTGGAAGGAATTTTCCTGTTCGGCCCTGTCACGTGTGATGTCGGCGAGCTGCCAGATGGCCATCTGCTTGCCGCTGCGCTCTTTCGATGTCTGCAGCGGGCGCACCGACACGCGGTACCAGCGCGCGGTTCCGTCAGCCCGCCCGAGCGGAAACGGCATGCGGATTTCTTCCTGGGCCTTGCGTCCGTCGCGCATGGCCTGGGAAAGCCGGAAAATAGCGTCAGCCGCGTCCGGATCAGAGGAGAACACACGTTCGACAACGCGAATGTCCGCCGCCGTATCGACGCCCGTAAGTTCCGCGTAGGCCTTGTTGGCATAAACCAGGCGGCCGTCCATGTCCGTGATCAGCGCACCGTCGTCCATAGTGTCGACAAATGCGGAGGCAAGCGGGTTGGCTTCGCCCGGGCGTGCAGACAGGCGCAGGAAACCGATGGCACCTGCAAACAGGCAGAAGACGCCCACGACGGCCAGGATACCAAGCAACGCAAGAATGAACGGTTGCGCGACTTCGCGATCCATAACCGCAAAGGCCGCAGCCGCGCCGACGAGCAGCAGCGCCAGACCTATTAGCAGGCCTATATTCCCGGAGCGCTCCGGCCGACTTATCATCGGCCCGCTCGGCGCTCCGTCCATATCACTCATTCCGTCCTGTCTCCCCGGCCCGATTCGGTTAACAAGGGACCGTTCACAAGCATTCTGTGCTTACACCCTAATTTCAACTGATATGAGGCTTACTTCTGTTGAAATTCACGCGTTTGGCGGCGCCATACACGAGTAATTCCGATTAAGGCCTGCATGAGGTTTCCTAGTTTGCTCTCCAGGCCGCACGCTTGCGCATGCGGAAGACGAAGCCAATGACCTCCGCAACGGCCTTGTAGTGCTCTTCCGGAACCTCCTGGTCGATCTCAACCGTCGCAAAAAGCGCCCGTGCAAGCGGTGGGTTCTCGATCACCGGCACGTCATGTTCCTTTGCGACTTCCCGCATCTTGAGGGCGATCGCATCTGTTCCCTTGGCCAGGCAAAGGGGTGCCGGCATGCCCTGCTCGTACTTTAGTGCGACCGCAAAGTGGGTCGGGTTGGTCACGACGACGGTTGCCTGGGGAACAGCTGACATCATGCGCTTGCGTGACCGTTCCATGCGAAGCTGGCGGATCTTGCCTTTGACCAGCGGATCCCCTTCGGTCTGCTTGAACTCTTCCTTGACTTCGCGCAGCGACATCTTCTGTTTGTTGAACCACTTGTTCTTCTGGTAGATGAAGTCGGCACCGGCCACGACCGTCATCACGGCAAGGATCGCGGCCAGCAACTGCAGGATAAGAATCCGCGCTTCCTGGAGGATCACGCTCGTCTCAGCGAAGATGATGATTTCGGCCTCGTCCCGGTGCGGCCACATCACCGCAACCATGACAGCGCCGACAATTCCAATCTTCAGCATGCCCTTCGTGAAATTGACCAGGCTTTCACCCGAAAACAAGCGCTTGAAACCTGACAGCGGAGATATCTTGGACAGCTTTGGCTTGATGGTTTCGCCGGTAAAAAGGGGCTGATGCTGAATGAGATTTCCGGCAATGGCCATGACAACGAGTGTCACCAGCGGAAGCCCCACGATCAGGGCGACGGACTGGCCGGTGTCGCGCCACAAGGCCTTCAGCGCGTAGCCGTCGACCGGGATCTGGTGCGCGTGCTCCAGGTACCCTTTCATCAGGTCGCCGAGCGATGCGGCGGCCCCCGGCGCGAAAATCGCGATCATCAGCGTCGCCCCGGCGAGCGTGAACCAGGTGCTGACCTCCTGGGATTTGGGAACGTCCCCCTTGTCATGCGCTTCTTTCAAGCGCTTTTGCGTGGGGTCCTCAGTTTTCTCCGAGTCGTCGGTATCGTCAGCCATGGTGCGGCGCTACCCCACAATGAACTTGCCGAGCGATTCCTGGAAATGGTCGAGGTAGAACATCATCAGGGTCGCGATCAGGGCCATAAGAAGCAACATCCCGATTGCGATATTGACGGGCATTGCGATGAAGAAGATCTGCATCTGCGGCATCAGCTTGTTGAGCAGGCCGAGGCCGAAGTAAAACACCAGCCCGACGACCAGAAAGGGTGCGCTCATGCGCACCGCGATCGTGAACACATGCGCGACCGTCTCGGTCGCGTTCTGCGCAAAGTCGCTGACGGGTGGAAGGTTGCCGGGCGGAAAAATCGTAAAACTGTCGTACATCGCGGCAATGATCAGGTAGTGCGAGTCCGTCACGAACACCAGCGTCATGCCCAGAACTGCAAGAAAGTTTCCGTAAAGGGCGCCCTGCTGGCCTTCGTTGGCAATGTCTGTCCCGAGTGCAAAGGCCAGGCCCGACTGGTTGGCCATGATCACACCGGCAATCTGCAGGACGGACGTGATCAGACGCGCGCACATTCCAATCCCAAACCCGATCGCCAACTCACCGAAGAGAAGAACAATCAACCGCATCATGTTGCCGGTCAGATCAGCGGGATAGAGCGATGAGGCGACCGGGTACATCACCAGCGTCAGCGCCAGTGCGATCGTCAACCGGAAGCGCATTGGAATGGAGCTTTCACCAAGCGCCGGCAGAAGCATCAGCATCGTGCCGAGCCGGGCAAACATCAGCATGAATGCCGCAGCAACGTCAGGCAGAAAGTCGAGCTGGATGGTCATAAGGCCTTGCGCGCTGGAGCCGCTATCCCGTTGTCAGGATCATTTCGGTCACCCGGCTCATGAAGGCCTGCAACACCTGGCTCATGAACGGCAGAGTGACGAGAATTGTCAGGAAGATAGCCAGGATTTTGGGAACGAAAACGAGGGTCATTTCCTGGATCTGGGTCAATGCCTGGAAGAGCGCAATGACGACACCGACAGCCAGTCCGACTATCATGGCGGGCGCTGCCACCATGATCATGGTCCAGACACCTTCCCGGGCAAGATCGAGAACTTCACCGCCGGTCATTTGGCGTTCCTTTCAATTCAGGATCAGATCGGCATGCGCATGATTTCTTCGTAAGCGGAAATGACCCGGTCGCGAACGGCTACCATCGTCTCCAGGGCGACTTCGGTTTCGGCAACGGCCGTGACGACATCCACCACCCCGGTTTTGCCTTCGATCATGCCGATCGCCTTTGCATCGGCCTGATTGCCCTTGTCGACGACTGTCTCGACAGCGTCATTGACCATCTGACCGAAGTCAACAGCGGTTCGCTCCGGCGCGGTCTCTTCCACAGCGCGTGCCTGTTGCTGCAGCTTGGCAGCCATTTGATAGGCGCTGTTTGCAATTGACGGTGTGCTCATGGCCCCTGCCCTCTTCAGTGATTAACCGCCGGCCTACGCCCGCAAGATGTCGATGGTCCTCTGCAGCATGCGCCGCGTCGATTCGATAACGTTCAGGTTGGCTTCATAGGATCGCTGCGCCTCACGCATGTCGGTCGTCTCGATCAAGGTGTTCACATTCGGCTGAAGCACATAGCCGTTCTCGTCCGCCGCCGGGTGGCCCGGCAAATGCGTCGATTTGAAGTCGGACGTGTCCTCTGCGACCTTCCCGAGTTCGACCATCTTGGCGCCAACTTCCTTGTCAAAGTGGCTTTCGAATGTCGGGATTTTCCGGCGGTAAGGTTCCTCGTCCGGGGTCCGCGCGGTCGAATTCGCGTTGGCGATGTTCTCGGCAATGATGCGCATGCGTCCGTTTTGCGCCTTCAGTCCACTCGCCGAAATAAAGAGAGATTTGATCAGATCCACTGTTCCGCTTCCCTATGTCTCGTCAATTGCCCTAGGCGCTCCTGGAAAGGGCGGTCCGGATCATTCCCAGCCCCTTGGTGTAAAGACTCGTGGCAGCTTGGAAGTCCATCTGGTTCGCGGTGATTTTCATCATCTGCTCTTCCAGGTTGACATTGTTGCCGCTTGGCGTGACTTCGAAAGAATCCCGCTCTTCGACCTTGGCGTGCGTGATGCTGCCCGAAATGGAGCTTGCAATGTGCCCTGCCTTTGTTGTCTCGGTCATGACCCCGGACATCTGCAGGCCCACATGTTCCTGGAATGTGTATTCTTTCACGTCACGGGACGTGTAGCCCGGCGTATCGGCATTCGCGATGTTCTCGGCCAGGACCCCTTGTCGGGTCTGGTGCCACTGCATCTTCGATTTCAGCGCCTGAAACAACGGCAGATCCGTGAAAGCCATTCCATTCACCATCCGTTAACCAACCAGGCAATGATTGCCGAGCAAATGGTTAACGATTGGTTAACTCGACCTTAGTGAACGACTAATTAATGGTTAACAATACTGATCACCCGCCTGCTAATTCCTTTAAAAACCAGTGGAAGAGCACAACAATCCTTTGCATTTTGCAAAATGAAGCCGCTCCGCGAGAGGCAAATCTTACCCGGTTCTGTTAACTTTAAGTCGTAGTGAGATTCGCAATGCACCAGCAAGCATTTGCGGTGGATTGAGCGTAACGGGCGGTCGCAATGACCTTCGGAACGCAAGTGAATGTCACCGGGCTTTTGGCTCGACGGTATTGCCTTGGAAATACTGGGGATAAGGAGAACGGTCCCCAAATTCCGGCGAAAGTCCAGAGTAACTGGAAAACGAAATCAGTCCGCTGGCGGGGCGGCATGAGGTAAAAATGTACGACTGGATTGAATCGACCTTCAATGTAAGCGGTGGCGTGACCCAGGTCATCGCGGTCTTTCTTGCGCTGGCAGTCGTTTTGCTGCTCTTCAGCCTGTTTATCTTCGTTCTCAAACGGCTGATGGGGGCGAATGCGCCACAGAGCCGCAGCCGGCAGCCACGTGTTGCGGTCATGGACAATGCCGTTGTGGACTCAAGGCGGCGCCTGATACTGATCCGCAGGGACAATGTCGAACACCTGCTGCTTGTGGGAGGCCCAACGGATGTGGTTGTGGAGCAGAACATAGTCCGTAACACACCGGTGGCAGCCTCGCGCGCGCCTGCGCTTGCTTCTTCAGCGCATGCCGGGCCAGGCACGGTCAAGGTGCCAATGGCGCCGGGGCCGGATCTTCCCGCAAGGCCGGAGGAAGCAGCCAAACCTGCTGACAGGGCAATGCCGGCGACAGCCTCTTTGCCCGCTCCTACCGGACCGCGTCCGGTCCCTCCCCTCGGGTCCGCCGCTAAACAGACCGTTGCACCGAACGCTGCAACCCCTCGGACACCTGCTGTAACAGCCGTTGAGACCAGACCTGCGTCAGCGCCAATTGCCGCCGCCACTGCGTCGCCGAGCATCGACAAACCGGATGCAATACGCCCGTCGATGCGCGCGGCAGACCTTTTGAAGGCAGCAACGCAAAACGGTTTCAATCGCTCGGCAAACGCACAAAAGAAAGAACCCGAGCCCGAAGTTCCCCTGTCCGCGGCCACGGAGGAAACCGTCACCGTGGCTCCCGAAATTAAGCCGGTCGCTGCACAAACTTCGGAGGAGATGGCGAACGACACCTTCAACTTCGGTCCGGTTTTAAAAAGCCAGGCAAAGCCCTCGAACAATCGCGAACGTGTCGTCCGCGGCGGGCACACCATAACGCCGCCGGCATCGGGTCCTGCTGCGAAAGCCAAGACGGCACTGTTGAGACCGCTTGAACCCGTGGCGGCTCCGGTTCCGGAAAAAGCCGAGGCAGCTTCGGAAGGCCCGCCACCGGATCAGACCGTTCCGGAGCCTAAAGAAGACAAGCCTGACACGGACCTGGAACAAAACACCACCGTGGCCGCCGAAGTCTCAGCCGCTCAAACCGACACCGTCGAGGTGGAAGCGCAGACGGAGACCGCTGATCAAGAAAATCAAGCAAAGCCTGAAACCGGCGACCAGGACAACAGCACCGTTACCGAAACGGAAGACGCTGCGCTCCCGGACCAGGAGGATACCCCGCTCGCACTGACTGCTGAACCAAAAGAAGAAGCGGCTGACGTGAAAGCCGAACCTGAAAGCAGTGAAACCCCAACTTTGGAACCGGACGAAAACAAGCTTGACCTCAAACTGGAGCTCGGCGACCTGATCGACGATGCGGTATTGGAACCGATTGCTGCGGATGCGCCTGCAGACGATGCACCGCCGCCCGAAACACCAAAAGTCGAGCCGCCAAAGACCGATGATCCATCAGAGAACGGTGCCGTCATCGAAGTAAAGCCGCCTGTGCAACAGCAAAGCCAGATGGCGCCCGAACAGGGACCCAAAAACGCAGCGTCTCTGGACATTGTGCCCAATCGGCGCAGCTCCGGCTCGCCCCGCATCCTGCAGGGCCTTGGAGACAAGAACCCCATCGAAGACGAAATGGCGAAACTCCTCGACGAATTGGGCGGGCAGCCAAATCAATGATCTTCAAGGGTTGCGCTGGCTGGCTGCTCTGGACATTGAAGCTGGTTGCCGCACTCGCGGCTGTTCTTGCAGCCTTTGCGATGCCGGCATCCGCGCAGGAAATCTCTGTCGGGTTCGGCGAAGACGCCAGCCTGACGGAACGGGCAGTTCAGCTCGTCATCCTTTTGACGGTTCTCTCTCTTGCACCGTCGATCCTCGTCATGATGACGAGCTTCATACGCATAGTGGTCGTGCTGTCTCTGCTGCGTTCGGCAATCGGTCTTCAAACAGCGCCGCCCAATATGGTCATGGTCAGCCTCGCGCTGTTCCTGTCGGCCTTCATCATGATGCCGACATTGCAGGCAGCTTACGACGCCGGCATTCAACCACTGATCGACGGCGATATCGAATTCGAGCAGGCCTACGAGCGCGGAGCCGATCCCTTCCGGACCTTCATGCTCTCGCAAGTTCGAGAGAAGGATCTGGCGCTGTTTCAGGAACTGTCCGGACAGGAGGCCCCGGAAGGGCCGGAAGACCTCTCCATGGCAACTCTCATTCCCGCCTTCATGATCTCCGAGCTGCGGCGCGCCTTTGAAATCGGGTTCCTGCTTTACCTGCCGTTTTTGATCATCGACCTTGTGATTGCATCCGTCCTCATGTCGATGGGTATGATGATGCTGCCACCCGTCGTGATATCTCTGCCCTTCAAGCTTATTTTCTTCGTTCTCGTGGATGGCTGGAACCTTGTCGCAGGCTCGCTTGTAAAAAGCTTCGGTGGTGGCTAGCAAAGCTCGCCCGACATGAAAAAGTAGAACTAAATTAAGACCGGTGTGAAATAGTCGACCCTTATTTACAGGATAATTACTGTCCGTAAAGTTGTGGTAGACCATTGATACGCGAAAAACTTGAAGAACTTGCAAGAATCAAGGAACCGGAAGCAAGATCCAGCCTCATTCGGACCCTTGTCGGTGAATATGCGCGCTCGGAAGACCATGAGCCGACCCCCGTGGAACGCGAGCTGTTTTCAAGGATCGTTTTGTCTGTGTTCGATCAACTCGACCGAAGCGCCCGTTATGAACTTGTCGTACGCCTGGCAAAGACGGACAGGATCATCTCAAACCTGGCGGACAGGTTGGCGCAGGAAGATTACGAACTCTCAGAGCCGGTCATTGAGTGTTCACCCATGATCAGTCAGGCGGCGCTCATGCGCCTTGCCAAGACTGGAAGCAACGACAAGCGGCTCTCCGTCGCGCGCCGGCCCGACCTGAGTGAAGAAATCTGCGATACGCTGATCGCACGCAGCAGCCGCAATGTCGTGCACGCAATGCTGAACAACGAAACCGTTCTCTTCTCGGTCAAGGGCACGCTGGCGCTGCTGATATTCGCCAATACCGAACTCGAAACGCTGGCAGGCATCGCCAAACGGGCTCTGAAGGACGAGGAGTTTCTCGAAACGCAAATGCTCGTGCTTGAGACCGATTGTCCACTCATTCCGCCACCGCTCAGGAAAGCGCTCGAAAGCGGAGACCTTGAACGGCTTGCGACCACAATCGACGATCCGGAACGCGAGGGCGACATCGAACTCGACGGGGTCCGCTATTCCCGTCACGAGGCAAGCATCCAGATTGCCAACGGCGAACTCTCGTTCGACGCGATCCTACGTACGCTCTTTGAAGATGACCGCATGGACGCTGCCATCTGGCTGATTGCGCGCCGGCTCAACCTGACCGACGATGTTGTGGCCGAGACACTGAAGTCCGATGCCGACGGCGCCATCCTTCGATTGATGCTGCAGACGGGCATCGACGAGAAAACCTATCGCGATTTCCTGAAGGCGCGTGCCGGGTGGCTTGACCGCAGCACCCGCGCAATTCCGGAACTGGTCATGCGCTACAAGGCGGAACTGAAGAAGCCGCGCACAAACCACGCCGCTCCGGCTGCCTAATCAGCAGCGTCGCATTTGCATGGGGCGCTAAATCCCGAAACCTCGGAGTGTTCCAAGCGATCAGCCTGCCGGTTCGCCAACCGCCGGGGCCGCCGCTGCCTGACCTTCAGGTCCACGGCTTGGCGACATATACTGGCGCCGGTATTCCTGCAGGAAGGTTTCCAGGGAATCCGTGTCAGCCAGTCTATTGGCAACCTCCAGGAACTCGACACCCTGCGTTTCGATCGGGCGCGTTACCACTTCAAAGGCAAGTGCTTCCGGGCTGTCCGCCATCTTGTCCATATACTTGGTTTGCAACCGCTCCAGACTTAGCTGATCGCCTGCAAGCGAATAGGCAATGCCTGCACGCAGGATGTCGCGGCGCTCCAGCTCATCCAGTGGGATGTTGTCGGACCAGCGGGAGCCGTGCATGGCCTCCAGCTGCTCGCCTGCATCGCGCCAGCTTTCTGCCGCCCAGAACGTATCCGCACGCAACCGGTCAACATCGGATCCACGCATGTTGCGAACCAGTTCCAGCGCAAGATCCGGACGGCCGCTTTCTGTCAGGGCTCTGGCTTCAACAATATTCCGCTGCCGCTCAAGCGTGGACGGCAGGCTGGCCTGCCGGGACCTGTTCAGCACGCGCAGAGCTTCTTCAGCTTTCCGGTCCATGAGGTAGATTGCCGCCAGATCAGCGGCAATCTGAGCGCGCGCCGCCCCCTTCAGCCTGTTGTCGACCTGATGCCTCAGCAGTTCCGTAGCCTGGTCGAGAAGATCAACCTCGACGAGCCGTTTGGCAAGCTGGCGGACCATTTCGTCGCCCTGGCGGCCAATGGGTGTGAGCTCGCGGAAATCGTAGTATAGCGCCAGGGATTTCACGGGCGGCATTTCGTCGGCCTTGCCGTCGAGGAACAGCGCGTTGAAGAGACCGTTCATTTCTTCCTGCAGCAGGCGCGTCGTGTCGGAATCGGGATCCGCCTGCACCGCAGACTTCATCGCTTCGAAGGCTTCGCGATACTGGCCACGTTCTGAGTGAAGCTGAGCCAGGAAACGGAGCGTCCGCAATTCGATCTCGTCACCGCGCCAGGATGTTGCCAGTCCGGCCAGGCTGTCGATCGCATTGTCAATTCCAAGCTCACCGTCGCGGTAACGGATGCGCAGCGCTCTGTATTCTGCTTCAGCGGCGCGAGGACGATCGTCGGAACGGGTCACCAGATCAAACACGGTCAGGGCTTCCTGGGAACGCCCCGACGCGTCGGCGACACGCCCACGCAGGATGTCATATCGGGCCGCCTGTGCCTTTGTGACTTCACTCGGCTCGATTTCAGCCAGGACCCCGTTTGCAAGGCCGAAATCGTTCACCTCGACCATGGCTTGAGCTGCGGCAAGTTTGAACTCGGTCTGGATAGCGGAAGGATAGTTGCCGACGACGGCACGGCCACGCGGCATCGCAATGCGTGCGGGCGTCCAGTTCCCGAGTTGAACGTCCACGATTGTTTGCCAGATTGCAGCGTCCGGACTGTTCTTCAAATCTGGCCGATTGAGATGCGCATAGGCCTCTTGTGGCCGGCCGGCCATCGTCTGGGCAGCGCCCATCATCAGATTGAAGGAGGTGTCCTCTGCAAGAGCCGGCTCTTCTTCCAATGCCAGCTTCATCAGTCCGAGCGCTTCTTGCGCAAACTGGTGCGCGAGATAAAACCGCGACAGCTCGATCAAGGGTTTCCTGCGTTTGCCGGCAGGCGAATTCGACAGTTTCTGCTGAAGTTTAATCAGGCGCGAGCGATATGCGCCCGGGCCTTCCGTTGTCAGCGATACGAATTCAACGTTCGTAGTGTCCGGGTCAACGATCGTGTTCAACGCCCCCGTTCCACCGCGCAGATGACGATTTGAAAGCGAGAGACCACCCTCTTTCCCAATGATGACATCATCACCGAGCACCTGCATGTTGACCCCGTCCGACCGGGGCACAACCGCAAGACCCTGGGCTGAACTCAGGGCCTCCAGGTCAACAAATTTCTGAGGCTTCAGCACGCCGCGCGGCGGTCCAAAGCCCGTTACGATCGAAATCGTGTCACCGACGAACGGGTCGCTGATCTCCCGGATATGCTGCGGATCTCGGTAAAGCACACGCAGAACGGAGCCACCGTCACCGCGCATGTTTCTTTCAAGCTGCAACGGAATTGACGGTTCGAGGATCATGTCGCCGATCACCAGCGACCAGGCATTGCCGTCCGCCCCCACCGTCGCCAGCACAGGATCATTCATGTCCAGACGCAGGATCTGGTAATCCTCGAACTGGCTGACCTCGATTGTGTCCGCGGTTTCAGCCAGAGCAGAGACCATGCCCCGCGTATCGATCGTTGCGTCCGTGTCGAAGACCAGCCAGATGCTGTCGTTTCGCCGGAAGACCGCGCTGGAAACAGGCTCTGAAAACGGGAACACCACGCGAACCGTGTTGCCGATCCGGCGGGCCTCGGCAGACACGAAGTCGCGGACTTCCTGCGCAAAGCTCTCAGGTGGTTGCTCTGGCGACTGCCGCTCGTCCTGAAAATTGCTGCCGCCACTCGCCCGCCAGACGTCGTCGCTGTTGCCGGAACGGTTTGGCAGCTGTATCGGCGCCGGAACACTTGCACTCCCAGGCAGAGCGGAACCGTCAACCTGAACCGGATTGGTCTGGCTTGAGGTATCGGCCTGTTCTTGCGCCGTCCCGTTCTCGAGCGGCCGCAAGGTTGGAATGCCGTTGTTTTCACGAGCCTGAGCACCGGATTGAGGCACTGCGTCCAGTTGCTTGGAAAGATCGAGTGCTGGCGCCCGCCGGATGAACTGGTCTTCCGGAGCGGTCTCGGTCAAAGGCAGAGCCCCGGGAGTTGTCTGTGCAACAACTGTGGAATCCGGCTCCACCGTCCGGGTTTCTGATTCTGGGACCGTTCCGGCAGAAATCGCAGATGTCACAAGTGCATCGTCGGTCTCAACCGGCGCATCTGTCTCCTCCGGAGCGGCAGCAAGCTGCGGCGCAGGCACAGTTTCGACCGCCGAAGCGGTCGTACGCTCTGCCTGCTCAGCTGCGCCTGCAACAGGCCCTTCATCCGAGGCAACGTCTTCAAGAGCGTTTGCTGGCGGCGCCTGTGCCCGGGTCAAAGGCTTTAGCCTTGGAGCCATCGTGCTTTGTAGATTGGCCGCCGCAACCTCCAGGCTCGGATCGACTTGCTCATCTGCAGAAATGGAGACATCGGCAGCTTCAGCCAGATCGGTTTCTGACACGGGTTCCTGGTTCGGCGCTCTCGCTTCTTCGTCACCCGCAGCGCCACTGACCGGCAGCACGGTGTAAGCGGGCGACTCATCAGCACGAGACTCTTTCAAAACTCCGCCGGAACCACTGGTGCTGCTGACCGGCGGCAGGCCGCGCGGATCCGTGATCTCGCGCGTATCCCGAAGCCCGGGCGCGGTGATCATGTTCTCGCGGTTTTCGTTATCGGCAACCGACAGTTCCTTGTTGATCAGCGCATTTGCAGGATCGTTAACTTCCATGTTCTCCGGCGTCACGTCGATCACATAGGTCCTTTCTTCGCGAAAGGCACGGATGTCGACCGACGGCTCGACCCGCATCAGGAACTTGAGCTTGCCTTTGTCGAGGAAAGAAGTTGCGTCAATCACACCTTGAGGAAGATGCGCACGCAAATGGGATATATCGAGCTGCGCCGGGTGATTGAATGTCAATTTGATGATGTCGTTTTCGCGCACGAAGGCCGTGTCGAACTTGATCGACCAGTCGAAGACCAGCCGCGTGAACGTCGGGTGTTCTCCCACGTGCAGCGTAACTTCAGGGCCTTCCTGTGCCTTGAGGCGGGCCTGCTCAAGTGCCCGCACTTTTCGCATCGCAGCTTCTGCGCGTTTTGCCAGCTTGCGGACCACATCATCCGGAAGGCCCGGCGGAAGTCCCTGCCAGCTCATCGGCAAGATATCGACAAAGAGCTTCTCGCCGGCTTCAAGCGTATTGATCTGAAACTGGTTCTTGAGTGCAAACCGGATTGCGCTCCCGTCCGGATCGCGCCTCGCAATCGTGACATAGTCACCCAGATCAAGCGGCACGTCATCGACCTTGATGTCGACGGGTTCTTCAAAGGATATCCGCAGCACACCGCCGGTAATCACCGCATCGTAGATTGGCAAAAGCGTGCGGTCCTTGAAGGTCAGGACGATCCGTCCGTACCCCTCTTGCGGGAAGACTTCCAGATCCACTGGCTCAAGTGTCTGGGCCGTCGCAAGCGTCTGAAGCGATGTGAACAGAACGCAAAAACCAACCAGCATCGAAGCGACAAAACGCTTTGCCTGGCGCACCTGGCAGATGCCGGCTGGCTCGCCGCTTTGTCTCGATGTCAGGATGGTTCCCTGCAAGTCGTTCAGTCCCCGGATGACGCCAACACTCTATTGTTAATTAAGTGTTCTTAACGTGCCCTTACGTGCGATCCTCAAATCTGAAAGAATCGGTCAGTTCGACGGAATTTTCGGCAACGGGTCCTGAGCGGGTGCCTGAGCCTTAACCGGCTGCACCGGTTGCGCCGTCTCGCTGGTGTTGCTGGCGATCGCAACGGTCAGCCGCTCGGCTGCTTCAGGCGACATTTTCGCCAGGATATCGGCCATCTTTCTCGGTTTCATCTGCCGCACGACCTTGAGCAGGATCGGCAGGCTAAGTCGGTCGAAGATCCGCGCGGCGTCTTTCGGCTTCATTGTCTCGTACATGGTGACAAGACCGGCGACCTCGTTCTTTTCCTGCTGTTCCTTTTGCTCAACGGCTGCCTCGATGCGCTGCTCCATCTTCTTCAGCTCGTCGAGCCGTTTCTGTATCCGCTCCTCGGTCGCCTGCAGCAGCTTTTCGCGCAGATCGAGTTGACCTTCCTGCTTTTGCAGCGTCTGGCGCCTCTTCCCAAGGCTTTCCAGCACGGCCCGCTCGGCAGCCGATCCGCCGATTTCAAGACTGTCGGGCAAAACCGGTTGTTCGGCCCCAGTTGCGTCGTCCGCTGTCTCGGTGACAGCGGCGCCTTCGCCGATCTCAGCAGTCATTTCCTCGCCCGCAGGCATTTCAACCGAGGCCGTTTCCTGCGCGACTGCACCATTGATGGGCAACCCGCCGCCTTCCGACCCGAAGGTCAGGCCGAGCAGCTTCAACGCAAGCAACGCACTTGCCGAAATCCCCAACAATGGCAACAGTCTCAAGTTCATGCAGCAGCACCGTTCCGTCTGCGGAATTGTTCAAGTCTTGCAGTCGCTTCAGCCGCCGCACTGCGAATGTCCGACGTCCGGCTTGCCCGTTTGCGCTCCGGTTCATAGACCGGTGCGTGTTGGACAGGCGGTTGCTCAGGCGCAGCGTATGCTGCCGGTTCCGGAGCCGGCGGCGTATATGCAGGAGGCTCCGAGGGTGACCTGACCGCATAAGCGTCACTTCGCGGCGGTGCCTCCTGGTGGGAAGACGCTGCACGCGCAGCCTCTGCAATCTGCGAAATCCTGGTAAAAATTCTCTCACCTTCGCCGACTTGCTCGGCCAGATTTCCGGACATGGTTTCAGCTTGTTTAAGGCGCGTACCGAGAACCTTGTCTGCTTCGGCTGCAGTGGTCTTGAGACCGAGGATTGCCCGCTCTGCAATTTCGGTGGCCGTCATAAGTTCGGAGATCGTAGCGCGAAGCACTTCCTCGTCTGCCCTGAGGCGCTGCAGGCGGCGGTTCAACATCCAGCAATACGCGATCGTGATTAGCAACAGGACTGCGACCAAGCCTTCGATGATCATTCCGATTGGCAAAGTGCTCATGGTTGCTCCATTTCGTTTTGCATGGCGCGCTCGAAGGCAGCCAGGGTCATTTTGGGCTTGCGCAGATTCTTTGCGACGCGGATGGCAATGGAGTCTTCCACCTTGCCGAGGGTGCCTTCGGTCAAGGGAACGTTGCCGCATTTGATCGTAACCGGGTCGGCGGGGTCGACATCGAATACCAGCGTTTGCCCGATATCGAGACTGAGAACCCGGCTCAAAGGCAGGTAAGTTTCGTGGAGAACCGCGTCGACTTCGATTTCCGCCGCGTGGATCTCACTGGCAAGGTGTCCTTCCCAGATCGGATCGCGGCCGAATTTTTCACCCATGAACATCTGAAGCAGCAGATCACGGATCGGCTCCAGCGTTGCGTAGGGCATCATGATCTCGACGGACCCGCCACGATCTTCCATGTCGATACGCAGCTCGACAAGGATCGCCGCGTTCGCCGGACGGGAAATGGCCGCAAATCTCGGGTTTGTCTCGAGACGCTCAAGATTGAAGTGGACCGGTGACAATGGCGCGAAGGCGTGCTCGGCGTCCTGTAGGATCAATGCCACCATCTGCTGGACCAGACCGGTCTCAATGGTCGTATAGGGCCGTCCTTCGACCCGCACAGCGGATGTTCCGCGCCCGCCGCCGAGCAGCACGTCGATGATCGAATAGATCAGGCTCGATTCAACGGTGATAAGCCCGAAGCCATCCCACTCCTCAGCCTTGAAGACACCCAGGATCGCAGGCAGCGGGATCGAGTTGAGATAGTCACCGAAGCGCACGGAACTGATGGAATCCAGCGACACTTCCACGTTGTCGGAGGTAAAATTGCGAAGCGAGGTCGTGGTCAGGCGCACCAGGCGGTCGAAGACGATTTCGAGCATCGGCAGACGCTCGTAAGAGACCATCGCAGAGTTGATGAGCGCCCTGATCCCGCTCTGGTCGCCGGCAATGGTGTCTTCGATATTGAAGCCGAGGAGGTTGTCGATTTCCTCCTGGTTGAGAACACGGTCCGCGCCACGGGTCGCGTTTTCAAGATCCGGCTCGCTGTCGTCAATCATCGCGGCCCACTGGGCCGCCATGTCGTCCGAACTGCCTGCGCCCTGCTCTTCGAGCGCGGCGCCCCAGGCAGCGGCTAGGTCTTCATCGTCGTCGCCGCCGGCCCCCTGCTCCGCCAGTGCGGCACCCCAGGCATCGGCCATATCCTCTTCGGACAGATCGTCATCGTCGTCGATATCAGCCATTCAACTTCATCACTGAACAAGGATTTCCTTGAACAGCACCCCCTCAACTTTTGCCGGATAGACCGACAAGTTGATCCGCCTGAGCAATTCTTCCTTCAGACGGAACAGACCGGCAGATCCTTCCAGATCCGCAGGGCGTAACTCACGCAGGTAAATCTGGAACGCGTCCAGAATACGCGGCAGGAACGGCTGGATCTGATCGATCATGGCCCGGTTTTCGACTTCCAGAGCGATCCGCACCTTCAGATAGGTCGTGCGACCTTCCGTGGCCAAATTCACGGTCATTTCCGGCAAATCGTAAAACACCACCGGTTTCTGCACTTCGACCGGGGCACCCGTCTCGCCGGGCATCATCGTCGGTGCCGCCGATGCAAACAGGAAGTAGTAGGCTGCACCGCCTGCAGCCAACAGAACCACCAGTCCGATCCCACCGAACAGAAACAGCTTTTTCTTTCCGCCTCCAGCACTGCTTTCGGTCGCTTCCTCGACCTCTTCAACTGCTGCTGCGCTTTCGTCAGCCATTCCGCACTCCGCATAATTCAGCGCTCGCGCGCGACACTTATTACTAAAGAGTTAATGGTTAACGAATGGTTACCAAGTCGTTAACGCGAGTCACCGGGCAAAAATTGCCAAGCGGTTAATTTCTGCCGGAATCTATTGCCGCGCGCACCCTCGCCGTTTCGTTTTTACCCAGATTTTCCAAGCAGTTAAAAACTGGCACGGCACATGCATTAACCTTAACGAGCCCGCAGGTCTGGGGAGACCGGCAGGCTCATCGGGGAGCAAAGGGAACCGTTCACATGGAGAACGCACAGCTTATTGGCCTGTCACGGCAGACCGCTTTAAGGAATCAGCTTGATGTCGTCGCCAACAACATGGCGAACATCAACTCGGCCGGGTTCAAGACGCAGAATCTGCTCTTTGAGGAGTATCTGATGCCGGTCGCCGAGGCGACCGAGTTCGAAACCCAGGACGAGACACTGTCTTACGTGCTTGACTACACGTCGCATACGGATTTTTCCAACGGCAGCTTCAAAGTCACCGGCAACGACCTTGATATGGCGCTGGAAGGTGACGGGTTTTTCGTCGTGCAGATGGATGATGGTGGAGAGGCGTACACGCGCAACGGCGCATTCCATCTCGACGCGTCCGGCCAGCTGGTCACGTCAGACGGACGGCCCGTCCTGACGTCTACAGGTCCCCTTACCTTCACCCGTGAAGACGGCACGATCGAAATTGCCGAAGACGGCACCATCGCAACGGAACTCGGCATCCGCGGCCAGATCCGGGTCGCTTCATTTGAAGATCCGCAAGAACTTGAAAAGCTCGGCGACACGCTCTTTCTCGGAGAGAACGCGGGCATAGCGAACGGCACCAAGGTCGTTCAGGGCGCGTTGGAACAGTCCAACGTGGATGGCATCTTCGAAGTGACCCGCCTCATTGAGATCACCAGATCATACGAATCCGTTTCGAAGATGCTGAAAGATATCGACGAGTTGACCCAGCAGGCCATCTCCACGCTCGGCAAGATACAGGCCTGATCGGTTCTAGGGACATAAGACCAT
>Ga0207422_1000475_pt1 | contig 123140 bp, 101 predicted proteins | sample MarCyaLeptolynsp_FD_187757 | JGI IMG/M metagenome (GOLD analysis project Ga0207422, IMG submission 187757) | Marine cyanobacterial communities from Panama - species 1 Leptolyngbya sp. (SPAdes) | ecosystem: Environmental > Aquatic > Marine > Unclassified | place: Panama: Panama City | collected...
CACACCGTACGCAAGAGGCGCTCTGGAACGCGATGCAAACTGTACTCGATCAGATCACCGCAAACGACGCCCGCAACTGCTTCCGACATTGCGGATACACGCTACGTGTGGAGTGAGATTGCTCTAGCCGACTCCCGTGAGCCTCGAAGTTCTTCTGCACGCAACAACCCGCGCATAAAAGAACCGCCGATTCGCATGCGAATCGGCGGTTGATTTGGCAAACCCGGATAAAAGATTCCGTGCGACTACTACTTTTTGGTAGCCGGCGGCGTGAACGTTGCCCGCGGTGCGGTGCGATTGACTGCACGCGTCTTAACGGGAATCTTCACTTCCTTCATGCTTGCATTGTTGGTGTTGAAGCTGATCGTATCGCCTTGTGGCGGTGCGACGTAATCCTGCGGAATCGTGACGACCAACTGATAGATCTTTTTGTTACCGCGTAGGTCGCTGATTTCCAACTTCAACTTTTCGTTGCTGCTCTTGAGGTTGGTGATTTCCAATTCGTCCTTGCCGTTGTTGTTGATGTAGAACTTGCGGGTCAGTTCCGACGGGCGCGTGTCCGTCAACACCAATTCGGCAGGCGAGACGTCGATCGGCGACGTAAGGAACGCGTAAGCGCGAACCTCAATGTCTCCCTGACCCTCGATGCCCGATTCGATCTTGATGATGCCGGTGTTGTTGCCCTTCGTCAGCGGCGGCACCAACGTCACGGTGATTTCATACTGCTTGCCTTCGACGATGGGCTTGATTTCGGCCGTGAAGTTTTCGCTCGTCGAGGTAACCTTGCCGGGCGTCATCTTGTCGTCGAGGTTGTTCGTCAGCGTGAGCTTGCGAACCATACCCTCTTCGACCTTATCCGGCGTGAGACGACCGAAGGCGGCGTTGCGCGGCGACGTATCAAACGGCTGCCACAATTCGCCGGTGATCTGCAAACGCACTTGCGACTGCGTGCCCGGAATGTTGGTGTACACGGTGACGGGCTTGGTGACTTTGCCGGCGCCCTTCTTGGTGTTCATGCGAATCGGAATCTTGCCCGTCGCACCCGGCTGCACGACGCGATCGTGTTCGCCGGCTTTGGTACAACCGCAACCCGGCTTGACTTTCAAGATTTCGAGCGGGCCGTTGCCGACGTTGGTGAAGAAGAAGTCGTGCACGACATCGGTGCCACCCTTGACTTTGCCGAAATCGTAAATCGGCGTGTCGAACTTGATAGCCGGCGTTTGGCCCGGCTCGAGCTTCACCGTCGGCTCGGGGATCTGCGGGCCTTTGCGTACCCCCTTGCCGGTGCCCTTGGATTGATTCGTGCTGCGGATGCGATCGCGCGATTTGATGGCGGCCTTGCGAGCGGCTTCCATCTTGTCAGCCGCCGTCATCGGCTTCTTTTCAGCATCAGCTTTCTTTTCGTCAGCCTTCTTTTCGTCGGCTTTGACATCTTTCATTTCTTCTTTTTTCGGCTCGTCGGCATTGACGGCGGCCAACCCGGCAACCGACAAGCTGAGTGCGACGACGAGCGTGACGCGCAACCATTTTTCAAACATGCAAAAACTCCTTCGATGATTACCCAATTTCGTGCTGCTGAAATCTTGAAGCCGACCGAGGTTCGACCTCGATGGAACAGCTTTCCGTATCAGTCATTTCGTTCGGAAACTATACCCCGAATTCGGCCTACCTAGCTGTAACGGACCTGTAACCCAAACATATCAGGCCCTATTCTCGGGGTGAAAACACGACTGCTGTCGCTAAGTGGCGTGCGGGCTTGACGTTGCAGGGGCGGGTTTGGACGATGCCCGCTATGTCCGAAATCACCCAGGCCGATTTACCGCTGCTTAGCCGCACACCCGATAGCTGGGCCCTCGCCGCCTTGGCCGATCCGTTGGTCTTACTCAACGATCATGCCCACCTAGAAAAAAAGGCCGCCGCCAACGCCCTCGAGCTGCTCAACCGCTGGCCGGAGCCGAATCCCCCAGAATACTGGGTCGAGAAGATGACGGCCATCGCCCGCGATGAAGTCGACCACCTCGCAACGGTCACCCGCATGCTGGCCCGTCGCGGTGGTCGCCTCACCAAATACCATCGCAGCAGTTACGCCAGCGACCTGCGCGGCCTCGTGCGCAGCGGCACCGGAAACAACGAGTTGATTGATCGCCTGATGGTCAGCGCACTGATCGAAGCGCGCTCGTGCGAACGTTTTGAAGCCTTGGGCCGCGTAGCCACCGACAACGAGCTACGCGCGCTATACGCTGATCTATGGGCGTCGGAAAACGGACACTATCGCATCTTCATCGACCTCGCGCGCAAGTTGCCGGATCGACGGCTCGATGTCGATGGTCGTTGGCAAACGATGTTACAGGCCGAAGCCGAGATCATCTCACGTCAGCCGGCGGGGGCTGCGATTCATAGCGGTGCGGCATAAACGAACGCCGTAAAACGTACGGAAGCGATGGCGGCATGCATGCTGCACACATCACCATCGCTTCGACTAAACCTGTGCGATCTATGCGCCTTACTGCAATACCGGGTCAGCCCGGAGTGCATCGCGCAGCTTGTCGATCGCGGAAATCTGTATCTGTCGCACGCGTTCTTTGCTGATTTGAAGCTTGCGACCGATGTCTTCGAGTGTTTGTCGATTGCGGCCCTCGTCTTTCGGGAAGCGCTTCGACAACACCGTCTTTTCGATGTCCGTCAGTTCGGCCTTCTCCGTATCCATGATTCGGCTTAGCCGTTCGATATAGAGGCCGTGCTGATCGGAGCGCCGCGCTTCGGTGTTATCCACGCGGTCGAAATCTTCTTCGTAATTAGCGATTTCCTTATCGCGCCGTTTGGAATCTTGAAGCGCCGCGCGAGAGAATGATCGGATAATCGCATTGCACGCGTACGTGCTGAATCGATAACCTTTCCACGGGTTGAACGAATCCGCCGCACGGAGCAACGCCATCATGCCTTCGCTCGTCATCTCTTCGCGATCCAACGACGTGAACCGCGAGCGACCAATGAGGTCGAACACCAACCCTTGGTTGGCTTCGATGATGCGGGCGCGAACCAAGTGATACCGCTGCGTCCATCTGGAATAGTCGCGCTTGCGGTTCTCGGTCAGGCGTTTTTCTGAGGCCTGATAGATCTCGCTCAGCTTGAATGCCGAAAAGTGAAGCTGACGGAAGAGCAAGTTCTCTTCCTTCACGGTCAGGCGACCGCTGCCGATGGCCGCGCCGGGCCAATCGGAGAACAGCACGTTTTCGGTCTCGGGCTGATGAAGCTCTCGATCGTTGACGTATGGCGGCGGGACCATCCAATCGACCATGTCCTGCCGTTCGGTTTTTCCGGTTGTAATTCGTCGCATGACTTACCACCTTCCGTCGAGTTAGTCGCCTCGACTAACTTCTTATACTTGACGGAACGTCAAAAAGTTTAGCGTCTCTCAAGAGTAATTCCGTTAGAACGCTCGAAACTTGCATAACGCACCGTTTACCTACGCTTTGGGAAGGCCAATGGATCGCCATAAATTGTTGTTAAATCGAGACTTAAGAAGGCAGCAGGTCAACCAAATCCTATTTGTAACGTTTTATGTAACAAATGGTCAATTATCGAGCGAACTGCTCCGAATTGGCGTCGAAGAGCCCTCTGGCTGCAAAACGGCACCCAAACCTTCGATGAATGCGACCACGGTTTGGCGGAGCCCGGCTTCTTGCTGATCGGGGTTGGCGACCGCCGTTGAGAGGCCCGAAACCAAGCCCGGCACGTACGCTTCGCGGAAAACCGTGAAGATATCGCTGTCGACGTCGAGGCTGAGGCAATTGCCGATCATCATCGTGCTGCCGAGCATCGAACCGAGCAGAGCGAGCTTCATGCGTTTGAGAGTGCGGGTTGGGTTGCGCATATGTTTGACCTCCTGAATTGCCGCATTTGGCGTCTGGGTTTGTCGCTGTTTTGAGAGTTATCGGCACCCGCCGTCGCGGCACCGAACGGCCTGCGATGAGGCCAATCGAAGCCCCTGTTTATCGGACACCCGCTCACCACACCGCTCTACAGTCGATTCGCCGACGCCACCACCCGATAAGACCTTCGAGTGAACTCGTGCCCATTCGCGATACCTCGGTGGTTCTTCATGCGACTTCATCGTCCTCAGTTTGTCGTTGCACTCGGTTGTTTGATTACCTGCGCGCACCTGGCGTTCGGACAGCAAACCCAAGCGACGCGCGCGACCAACCCGCGCATCGTGAAGTCATTTGATTTCGATGAGCGCAAGTTCGGCAACTTTGAATCGCTGCCGATGAACTGGTTGCGTATCGATGAGCCGGGCTTTCCGAGTTTTCTCGAACCCGCATTCGACATGGAATCCGGACGGACGGCCGCGCCGAGCTTCGGTATGGCAATCCAAACGGGAAACGTTGGCGCGTATTACCGTGCGAAGGATATTGTCGCAGATGCCAACAGCGAGTATCGCATCACGGTGTGGGTGAAGACCGAACAGCTCAAGCATGCCGGGGCCGTCGTCACGGCATTCTACTACGACCATAACCTTACGAAGATTGAAGCCACGGAGCGCCGAAGCGCGTCGGTTCGAACGCACGGTGAATGGACGCGCGTTCACGTCGACCTGCCGGGCGGTAACCCGCGTGCACGTTGGATCGGTCTGAGTTGTCGCATCGAACAACCCGCCGTTGTGAACCAACCCACTGCCGACATGGTGCCGATTCATTACACCGACGTGGATGGTCGCGCTTGGTTCGACGACATCACGATCATGCGTCGACCGCGCGTAAGCCTGACGCTGGATCGCGCCGATCATCTTTACCGCCATGATGAAACGGTTACGTGTCACGTGCAATTGTTTGACGTCGATGGCGTCGATCTCGATATCGAATTGAGCGTCGACGATGCGGCCGGACGGTCGGTCCTTCAACAATCGCTAACCGGCCAATCGTTGATCGGTGACGCTCGCGCGATCGCATTCGATCGGCTCGCGGCTGGCATCTACGACGCACACCTCACGATGAGCCTGCGCGGCAAGACGATTGCCAATCATGTGCGACGATTCGCAGTACTTAGCCAACCATCGATGATGGGCAGCAACGGCGGCGGTCCGTTTGGGTTGGTGCTACATACCGACGACATGAATCAGCCCGGTCTCATCGACATCATCGAACGATTGAATCCGTCGTTGGTGAAGGTGCCGGTCTGGTCGCACAAAACGAACGATGCCAACGTGGTATTTGGCGATCAAGCGACGCGAGATCTGATCAAGCGGGCAGTCAATCTTGGTATTAGCGTGGTAGCCATGCTGGCCGAAACACCCGACGCGCTTTTGCCTGATGTGCAACACCCACCTCGGCCCGACGCCTTGTTGGCGGGCAACAAAGATTGGGTGACGCAATGGGAACCGTACCTCAACATCATCACGAGTCGGTACGGCGGCTATGTCGATCATTGGCAGCTCGGTACCGATGCGTCGGCGCCGATGCTTAAAGATAAAACGTTAACCGACGCGTTGATGAAGCTGCGCAGTTATCTCGCGCCGCTGGTCGGTTCACCGCAAGTCATTGCGCCGCAAGATGCGTTACAAGCCGCTGGCAAAGCCGCCCAACTCGCGGACATACAAACCGTCTTCATGCCGCCGCACGTTGACCCGGTCGACGAAGCAAACGACAGCACCAAGCAAGCCCGACGGTGGGCCACGTTGGAACTGGCCGACGAAGATCGCTATCAGCGGGTTGGACGATTGGCGCGCTTCGCGAGACGGTTGTTACACGCCCGCGCCGCCGGATTTGAACGCGTGTTTATCGCACCGCCTTGGGCCTACGACGAGATCGATGGTCAGCGCGTGATTCGACCCCGCGAGGAAGCGGTGATCTTTCACGCCTTGGCACAAGCCGTGAGCGGACAAGATCGCATCGAACGCCTTACGCTCGACCCAAATTTGGAAACGTGGTTGTTTTCAAATGCCGACGGTAGCCGGGCCACACTCGCGCTATGGTCGAGCGACGAATCGCTACGGCAGATCGAACTCGACTTGCCCGATGGTGCACGACACATTGATGCGTGGGGCCATGCGCTACCGACGACCGAAACGAACGGCTGGATGCGCGTTGCCGTCGGGCCGATGCCGCAACTGCTGACCGGCGTCCAGCCTGCGGCGTTGCGCTTTCAGGATTCGTTCGAACTCGACGACGACGCGATTACCGTCGCGATTGAGGAACATCAACGCACGCTGCGCTTGAAAAACACGTTTGCCGAAGATCTCGAAGGCGAACTCGTGATCGATGCGCCGCGCGGCTGGCGCATCACGCCGCGACGCATCGACTTGCGTTTGCGACCCAATGAAATGTCGGAAACGACTGTATTCATCAAGCCGCCGGTCAACGAAACCATCGGCACCAAACGGTTGTTCGCCACGATCAAGCTCGGCAAGCGCGGCCCCGGTCGCATGTGGACCCCGTTGAATGTCGTCGCGCCCGGGTTGGAAGTCAGCGTCTTCGGCCACATCGAAGGTGAGTCGGTGCGATTCTTTCAGCGTGTGACGAATCGCTCGAATGAACCGATCGACTTGCGGTCCTATCTGATCGCACCCGAGTTGCCGCGATTGAGTCGTTCGATTCGATCGTTGGGCGTGGGCGAAACGGCGGTACGCGAATACGTCTATCCGTCGGCGGCACAGCTCAATGGTCGTCCGGTGCGGTTGTCGTTGGAAGAAATCGGCGGTGCCTTGCGGCACAATGAAGTGTTGCGCGTGCCCTACGAACCCGATGCGATTCGCAGCGACGTTTTAGGTGGCAATTCAAATCGGTTGGATATCTCTGCCGCCGCGCGGGCATTTTCCAATATCAACGGCGAGTGACCGCGGAGCGAGGCGTATTGGCGCGACTTCTGATAGCGAACGCGCCGCAGCGTCATGCGCAGAAACGTGTGGCGTTGCCGCGTGTTTGCGAAGCGCTTTTGCTCGCGACCTTCGACGGTCATGCCGCCATGTTCGTAACAACGAATGGCGGCTTCGTTCTCGGGAAACACCACAAGCAACATTTGTTCGGCGGCCAACGATTCAAACGCGACGCGCGCCAACTCATGAAAGAAGCGCCGACCAAGACCGCGCCCCCGTAGGTTGGGGTCGATCACAAAATGGCCGATCCACCATTGCCCACGCATGCCGTTCATCGGGTTGATCTCGGCATAGCCCGCCGGCGTGGCCCCGCCCGCCCAATACAACAATCGATAGCCACCGGGCTTGGCCCAGGCGACAACCTTCGCCGCCGTGAGCGGAGCGCGCGTGCCGGGTGCCAACCACATGAGTTCCGACTTGGTGCTGGGCCAGCTTGCAATCGTCGGCGCGAAGAGCGCGTCGAAATGCGATAGCGCCGACCATTGCTTCGCGGCGTCGGGACGCCGCGGATCGGGTTGACGATCGGCGGGATGGATCGGTGAAACGGCCATCGGTTCGTATCGCTAAGAAGCACTCCGGACGTGTGACAGAGAAGCCAACGGACCCTAAATAAATTGCGTTTGGAAGCGATGCGTCAATCGTCTTTCAGCGTGTGCCCCATCTTATCGCGCTTCGTTTGTAAATATCGACGATTGTGGGGATTGGCCGCGACCTGAATCGGCACTTGGTCGACGACTTCGAGGCCATAGACCTCGAGCCGACTCACCTTCTTCGGATTATTGGTGAGGATCCGAACTTGCCGCAAACCGAGGTCGCGCAAGATTTGAGCCCCCACGCCGTAATCGCGTTTGTCGGCGGGGAAGCCGAGCTTTTCATTGGCTTCGACGGTATCGAGACCTTCGTCTTGCAGGCGATACGCATGCAGCTTGTTGGCCAAGCCGATGCCGCGGCCCTCTTGTCGAAGATACAACACGACGCCTTCACCGCTCTTGCTGATGGCGTCCATCGCCGCGTCGAGTTGCTCGCCGCAATCGCAACGGGCCGAGCCGAAGACGTCGCCGGTTAAACATTGCGAGTGCACGCGCACCGAGACGGGATGATCGACTTCGACGGGCTCGCCCTGTTCGTCGAGTTGGCCGATCGCGCCCATCGTAAGCGCGACATGCGGTTCCGGATCGAGCGACGATTGAAACGCATGCAGCGTCCACGCGCCGTAGCTATTCACCAATGGGATCGATTCGATGCGCATCACCGAGCGCTCGCGTTGCAAGCGATATTCGATCAGCGCTTCGATGGTGCAAATCTTAAGGTCGTGTTCTTTGGCAAACGAAATCAGATCGGGGAGGCGCGCGATCTCACCATCGGGCCGCAAAATTTCGATAATCAAGCCGCCGGGTTTCAACCCCGCCATGCGCGACAAGTCCACGCTGGCTTCGGTATGACCAGCACGAACTAACACACCGCCGGTGCGTGCCTTCAGCGGACTGATATGACCTGGTCGGTCGAAATCCGCCGGTGCCGCGTCGTCTTCCAAACAGCGTCGAATCGTGCGGCAACGATCGGCTGCCGACACGCCGGTGCCGACGCCGAACTTACTCGTCGCGTCGATCGAAACGGTAAACGCCGTGCCGTGCGGCGCGGTGTTTTCGTTGGTCTGCGGATAAAGGTGCAGCTTTTCGCACGTCTGCGCATCGAGCGCGAGACAGAGCTTGCCGGCCGCCTGACGAATCATGAAGTTGATCATCGCGGGCGTGACCAGTTCGGCGGCGCAAACGAGGTCGCCTTCGTTCTCGCGGTCTTCATCGTCCACCAAAATGATGAGTTTGCCGGCTTTGATGTCTTCGATGACATCGGGGATACTGCTGAAAGGACTCGATGTTGCGTCGCTCATGTATCGCGCTCCTGCAGTTGACGCGCTATGCCCGTTTGCAGCCGTCGCCAACCGCGGACGCCGTAGCTCGCCATGGCCGCAACCGCCAACCCGGCGGACGCCCACGAGAGTATTGTAACCACTTGGCCGAAAACCGGCGGATGCAGGTACCAAAGCAACATCGCCAGAATCAGAATCATCTGAATGGCCGTGCACCATTTGCCGAAACGATCGGGCTCGACGCGGCGGTCGTCCGCACGCTGCCGCAAGACGCCGTAACCGATGGTGACGAACACATCTTTTGCCAACGCCGCCCCCAGCACCCACAGCGGCAACGTCAACTGAGCCCCATCGCCCGACCGCACACCGTGGGTGGTCAGCAGCACGAGCGAAACCAAAAGCGTCAATTTATCGGCCACAGCGTCGAGCAATGCCCCGAACCGAGAGACCAATTGCAGCCTTCGGGCGGCGAGGCCGTCGAACATGTCGGAAACGGCCATCAGCGCGAACAGGGCGACCGGCACCCAGGCGGGCGTCGAGCCTTCGGGGCGGGCGGCCGTAATCAGCGCGAAGCAAAACGGCGGCAGCAGAATCAACCTGACGCTGGTGAGCAGATTGGGCAGCGTCAACAGGCTGTGTGCAGGATTGGGCGTGTTGCTGTTCGTTGCCATGATGAATCTGCTGCGGACAAGCCGATTTACGGATAGCTGGCGGATAAATCGGCTCTGGCTATACTCGGGGGCCGAATTTCGGATGGGGCAAACACGTGCCACCCCGTCATTATCGTCGAATGGGCCGACATCGCAGCCCTGTTTTCTGGTGGCTGCACGATTTGCCAATTCACTCGACGGCCTATTTCTCCTTACACGGTAACCAACCGCATGCCCAACACGCTGACTGACGAACAACGCGCCGCGCGCGAAAAAGCCATACTCGAATTTGTTGAAGCCCACGCCGGCGGTCGCGATGCCGACCTCTTCGCCGGGATGTTGCGCACCATTTGCCGCATGTCGAAAGATGAGACGGGCCGCGGCGATGTGAAGCTGGTCGAACGCGCACTGGCCGAGCTGCGCTATGCGTTCAAGATTTTCGCGCCGTACGAAGATATTCCGAAGATTTCGATCTTCGGATCGGCCCGGACGCCCGAGGACCACGCCGAATACATTCAGGCCGTGCGCTTTGCCGAACGCATGCGCACCGAAAACTGGATGGTGATTACCGGTGCGGGCGACGGCATCATGAAAGCCGGCCACGGCGGTGCGGGCAAAGAAGCCAGCTTCGGCGTGGCGATTCGCCTGCCGTTCGAGCAGAAGACCAACGACATCATCGAAGGCGATCAGAAGCTGGTCGAATTCAAATATTTCTTTACGCGTAAGTTGATGTTCACCAAAGAAGCCAAGGCCGTCGCGCTGTTCCCGGGCGGGTTCGGTACACAGGACGAAGGCTTTGAGGTGATGACGCTCGTACAAACGGGCAAGGCGATGCTCGTGCCGATCGTGCTGCTCGACGCGCCCGGCGGCACGTATTGGCAGCATTGGCGCACCTACGTGAAGGCCGAACTACTGCACAACGGGCTCATCAGCCCCGAAGATATGAATCTGTTCATCGTGACCGACGACATCGAAGAAGCCGTGCAGGACGTCATCACGTTCTATCGTCGGTTCCACTCGTATCGCTACGTGCGCGATCAGTTGGTGCTGCGGATGAACTCGCCGCTGCCGGAGGGCGCACTCGAGTCGATTCGCGCCGACTTTGCCGACATTCTCAAAGGCGGCACCTATGAGGTGAGCGGACCGTTGCCCGAGGAACGCGACGAATACCCCGATAAGCCGCGACTGGTGTTTCGCTTTAACCGTCGCTCCCACGGTCGTTTGCGGCTGCTCGTGAACTATCTGAACAAGGTCGATCAGCCGGCTACAGACTCGGTGGCCACGGCGTAGGTTGCGCTTTTTGGTTCTGGTAACAAACTGGGCAATGGCGGCACGCTGCGCCACACGCAAAACTTGTCGATCTAGCACGTTATAATGAGAGGTGCGCCTGCGACCCTGCGGAATCCCGGCGGGACGCGGATTCGGCGCGCATTCACTGACCTTGCCGCCCTCAGTACGAGACGGAGCGTATGTTTAAGAAATCTCTACTGGTCATTCTCGTGTTGGCACCGCCGATTACGCTGGCTGTGGTCAACCATTTGAATCATTTCCCGCGGCGCTTTGCAGAAGTCGAAGACGGCGCGCTGTATCGCTCGGGCTTTCCGACCGGCACGCAAGTTCGCAATCTGGCGAAAACGCAAAAGATTAAGACGGTGGTTTCGCTGACGGGCAAAGAAGATCGCCCGCGCGAAGACGCGTTGCAATCCGCCGTCGATGATTTGAAGCTGCGGCACTATCGCTTCCCGATGCGCGGTGACGGCACCGGCGATTTGGCCACGCTCGAGATGGCGGCCGACGCATTGGCTGAAACGAAGGACCGACCGATTCTGTTCCACTGCGCCGCCGGTCAGCAGCGCACCAGCACGACGCTGGGCGCTTACTGGATCAAACACAAAGACATGACGTGTTACGACGCGATTGCCAAACTCGAACGCGAGTACGGACTGTCGCGCAGTGATGACCCGCAAATCATCGAGCAACTCAAGAACTACACCAAGCACGTTGGCGCACGGATGGGCACGCCGCCGGCTTCTTCGACGGCATCCAGCGAACCGACCGAAACCTCGGAAGCCGCTGCCGATTAAACCCCGCGAGCGCCAAACCTCATGCTGATCGTGATGACACCCACTGCCACCGACGACGACATCCGTGCCGTTTGCGCGCGTGTGGCGGAACTTGGCTTTACGGCGCACCGCATCCCCGGAGACGCCCAACCGGCCATTTGCATTACGGATAATGATGGGTCGGTTGCCGAAGAAAAGTTCTGCAACATGGCGGGCGTGGCCGACTGCGTGAGCATTACGCGGCCTTATAAGTTGGTAAGCCGCGAGGCCAAGGCGACGTCGACGATTGTCGATGTGGACGGCGTGCCGGTCGGCGATGGCAATCTGGCGATCATTGGCGGTCCCTGTGCGGTCGAATCGCGCGATCAGGCAATGGCGGCGGCTGAAGTCGTGGCGCAGAGCGGTGCGCGTTTCTTTCGCGGTGGCGCGTTTAAGCCGCGCACCTCGCCGTATAGCTTTCAGGGTTTAAAGCATAAAGGCTTGGACATTCTGGCCGAAGTACGGTCGCAATTCGATTTGCGCATCGTGACGGAAGTCAAAGACGTCGAAACGTTGAATGATGTTGCCGCCGTTGCGGATGTATTGCAAATCGGTGCGCGCAACATGCAGAATTATTCCCTGCTCGAAGCCGCCGGGCGACAACGCAAGCCCGTCTTGCTCAAGCGCGGCATCAGTGCGACGTTGCAGGAATTGTTTATGTCGGCCGAGTATTTGCTATCGCTCGGTAACTACAACGTCATCTTATGCGAGCGTGGTATTCGTACTTTTGAGACCATGACGCGCAACACGTTTGACCTATCCGCCGTCGTCATGATCAAACATCATTCGCACCTGCCCGTCATCGCCGACCCGTCGCACGGTGTCGGCATCGATTGGGCCGTACCGCCGCTCGCCCGCGCTGCCGTCGTGGCCGGTGCTGATGGCGTGATGGTTGAAACGCATCCACAACCCGATGAAGCGCTCTCCGATGGCCAACAGGCCATGGCGCCCGAAGCATATTTGCAGTTGGTTGAAGAGATGAATGCGCTAGCGAGCGCGTGCGCGCCGGTTCGACGATAGTTCTTAATAGATTCCCACGAGTTTGGCATCGTTCGGCGCAGCGCATTCTTAGAACAATGACCAAGGCGAATAACCTGTTCAACTGCGATCAGAATCGGAACATCAAGCAGCCAAATCGATTTCAAAATCACTACACCACGCAAGCCGTATTCGAAATTGAATCATAGCTGAATACGTCGCGCTGCCAGGCAATGGGACATCTTGATCCCGGTGGGATAGCGGGATAATAGCCTCCCACATCGTGAGGGGTAGGCTGTTTACGAATAGCACTTCATCCCGAAGGAATTGAAAGAACCACTGGCCTAATCCCCATCGTCCTTACAGGACGAAACACCGTTGGCGCATTGCACAACTACCCTTAGAAAGGGTGGGCTATTTTCCTTCGATCCCTATCGGGATTGGAACATCCTTTAATTTAGAGTGGGCACCATTTAGACGTAGCGGTCGATCCCCAGTCATTCACCTGTGGCCACTGCATTTATCAAAGCCCTTGTACGTCGCCCCACTTTCTTCAAACTAAATCATCAACAAAAAAACCGCCGCCGAATCAGATTCGGCGGCGGTTTCGTTTTTGGTCTCTATCTTCAGTTGAGAATCTGCGGGCATGACACCCGCAATCATCTATCTCACGACAACCTACGCCGCGCGGCGGCCGAACCGTCGGCGGACGCGGCGCTTCATCACGACGACGCCGGCGAACGTGCCGATCGTCGAGATAATCACGCACGGCCCACAAAGCGGAATGCCGAAGAGCGACTGGAATAGGAAGAAGATCGGAATGCAGTTGCCCGGCGTTTGCGGTGCCGGCGGATTTTCATCTCCCGTCGGCGTGCCTGCGTTAACCGTTACGTCGAACGTACAGGTCACCGTCGCGCCCGCGCTGTCGGTCGCGACCACCGTCACCGTCGTTGTTCCCAACGGGAACGCACTGCCCGGTGCCGGGTCGGCCATCGTGTTGACGGTTCCTACGCCGTTTGTCGTCGCCGGAATTTCATAGTCGACAATCGCTCCCGTGCCGTCGCCAGACGTTAACGTGAGGTCTTCCGGGCATGCCGTGATGGCAAAGAGCGAATCGCAGGCGTTGCCGGTGCCGTCATTGTCGCCGTCTTCCTGATTCGGGTTGAACGCATTCGGACAATTGTCTACATCGCCGCAAACACCGTCGCCATCGGCATCGTTATTCGCGTCGTTCGGACAATCGTCTTCGTCGGCACAAAGGCCATCGCCATCGGCGTCGTCATCGCCGTCGAGCGGGCAACTGTCGCACACATCACCGGCACCGTCATTGTCTGAATCGACCTGATTCGGGTTGCTCATGTTCGGGCAGTTGTCGTCGCCATTGGGCACCTCGTCGCCATCGCGATCGTCGTCGCAGACGTCGCCAATGCCGTCGTCATCTGCATCGGCCTGATTGCCGTTGGCCATATCCGGACAGTTGTCGTCACCGTTCGGATCGCCGTCACCATCGCGGTCGTCGTCGCACACGTCGCCGATGCCATCGTTATCCGCATCGGCCTGATCGGCGTTGGCGACTTCCGGACAGTTATCATCACCATCGGGAACGTCGTCGCCATCGTCGTCATCATCGCAGGCGTCGCCCTCGTCATCGTTATCGATGTCCGACTGGTCGGCGTTGGGCGTATCGGGGCAGTTGTCCATGTCGTTCGGATCGCCGTCACCATCGCGGTCGTCGTCGCAGACATCACCGATGTCATCGTTGTCGGCGTCGGCCTGATCGGCGTTGGCAACTTCCGGACAATTGTCATCACCATCCGGAACGTCATCGCCATCATCGTCGTCGTCACACGCGTCACCAATGTCATCGTTATCGATGTCCGATTGGTCGGCGTTCATCGTGTCGGGACAGTTGTCCGTATCGTCGGGTTCGCCGTCACCATCACGATCACCATCGCACGCATCACCGACATCATCCATATCGAGGTCGGCCTGATCGGCGTTCGGTGTGTTCGGGCAGTTGTCGGTATCGTTGGGTTCGCCGTCACCGTCGCGGTCGTCGTCACAAACGTCGCCGATGTCGTCGTTGTCGATATCCGACTGGTTGGCGTTCGGCGTATCCGGACAGTTGTCCATGTCGTTCGGATCGCCATCACCATCGCGGTCATCGTCGCAAACGTCGCCAATATCGTCGTTGTCTAAGTCAGCCTGATCGGCATTGGGCGTATCGGGGCAGTTATCCATATCATTCGGATCGCCGTCACCATCGCGATCATCATCGCAAACGTCACCGATGTCGTCGTTGTCTTGGTCGGCTTGGTTGGCATTGGGCGTATCCGGACAGTTGTCCATGTCGTTCGGATCGCCGTCGCCATCGCGGTCGTCGTCGCAAACGTCGCCGATGTCATCATTATCAATGTCGGATTGATCGGCGTTCGGCGTGTCGGGACAGTTATCCATGTCGTTCGGATCGCCGTCACCATCGCGATCATCGTCGCACGCATCACCGATATCGTCGTTGTCTAAGTCAGCCTGATCGGCATTGGGCGTATCCGGACAGTTGTCCATATCGTTCGGATCGCCGTCACCATCACGGTCGTCGTCACAAACGTCGCCGATGTCGTCGTTATCGAGGTCGTCTTGATTGGTGTTGGGGGTTAGCGGGCAGTTATCGTCAGCATCGGGAACCGAGTCGCCATCGTCGTCATCGTCACAAGCATCGCCAAGATCGTCGTTGTCCGTGTCGGTTTGATCGGCGTTGGAATCGAACGGGCAGTTGTCGGTGTCGTCGGGTTCGCCGTCGTTATCGTCGTCGTCGTCACAGACGTCGCCCATCATGTCGTTGTCATTATCCGCCTGATCGTTATTGGCATCGAGCGGACAGTTGTCATCGCCATCGTCGACGCCATCACCGTCGTCATCCGGGTCGCAGGCATCGCCGAGGTCGTCGTCGTCGGTATCGGTTTGATCGGCATTGGAATCGTTGGGGCAGTTATCGACGTCGCCGCAAACCATATCGTTATCGATGTCGTTGTCGGGATCGTTAGGACAGTCGTCGAACTGGTTACAAATGCCGTCGTTATCAGTGTCGCCGCAGATGATGATGGCACCGGGTAGCGAAATGAAATCGTCAAACGCGCCCGTCGGGCCGCCGGTACAAGGCGGGTTGCCACCCGTATCGTTATATGTCGTGATGTTGAGGGAGAAGGTTCCCTGCGGAAGCCCGGTCGTATCGACGAAGATGGTCGATTCGACCGGCGCGCCACCGTCGTTGAAAAACGGTGGCATGATGGGCGTACAGCCCACGACGGCCGTGTTGCCCACTTGGTAGAACGTTGACGACCAGAGCGAGTCGTCCATCAACGACAGGTTGATCGTGACTTCGATCATTGTGCCGGCCGGTACCGTGACCGAGCTGCCGCCTTGGGCCAGTTCGGGGTCCCCTGCCGGTGCCCAGGCGGTTCCGCCGTCGAGTGAAATGGTGTTGTAAACGCGTTGGGCGTAGGCATTGCCGCTTGCCAGCGTCAAAATCGCCGCTGCGGTCGCCAAAACCGAGAAAAACCGTCGGTCCATCATTGGTGTCTCCCTTCCGAATCCATGGAAATCGGGTGTTAATTAGTTTTATGGGTAGGGAGTGACCGTGCGGACGCCCCCAATTTGTCCGATAATAGTATCGACCAGATCGGAACGCGAGCCTGATAAGGGGGTTTTCAGGCAATAAATCGAGGTCATTCTGACAATCTCAGCTTCGCCACGGCGTCTCGGGCTGTCGAGCACCATTTCACAGGCCGCCACCCTCGTTTTCAGCCTGAAAACAGGCATCCCCCCCTCTCTCAGCCCAAAATCGGCGTTATAACTTTTGCCGGAGTTTTCACCTGTACCGGGTCGGGCATTCTGCTTTACTAACCGACAGGTGATCGTCAGGCGTCTCTTCGAGAGGCACGGCGGCACCGCGACCAGCACTTTCGCTTGGGATGGGCGTCGGCCAAGTCGGTCGAGCAACGCTCAACCCATTCGGCAACGGGCCGAAGCGGCTGGTCGGATTGAGGCGGCGGCCTGTCACGCGGTGGAGTAGCGTCTTATGACGATGTTCGGCTCTGCAATTGCAACCATGCGCGGTCCGGAGTTTCTCAAGTTCTACGCGACCAGCGCCGTCGCGGTCATTGCCACCGTCTGGCTGTTTGCGAAACGTTGGGATCAGACGCGACGCATGCCGACACCCGAAGTACCCGAATCCCCCGATCCATATCGCATTGCCTACCTCCGCGGCGGGGCCAACGAAGTAATTCGTCTGGTTGTGTTCAATCTGTGCCGCAAGGGCTTTCTTAAGACCACCGGCGGCCGCACTCGTCGCGGCGGTCACAAAAAGATCAGCCAATCTTTCCATCCGCCTCCGATCAAAGACCTCGACCAACTCGAAAAGGTCGTGTTGGGTATGGCAACCAACCCGATCGCTGTTCGCGAATTGTTTAAACACGAACGTCGCGCGATCGTCGAAGCGTATACCGACCATCACCTGCGCGATCTATCCGAACGAAACTTGCTACGCTCGGCGCGACACCTTCAATGGTCGCAGGCGATTCGCATCGGCGCGCTGGGGCTACTGACGGGCTTGGCGGCTTATAAGATCGTCGTGGCATTGCAGAACGGCCACTACAACATCGGGTTTTTGTTGCTCATGTTGGCGGCGGCATTGCCGCTTACCTGGTGGGCCGGTGGTGCAACGCGCATTACCGATTGCGGTCGGCGTTATCACGACGCATTGAAATCGGCCTTTAACGATACGAACACCAAAATGCGGCAAGCATCGCAAGACGCCGCGTCGAAGTTGGGGCTTCTCTACGTTGCGCTGAACGGCACTGCCCTGTTAAAGAGCACGGAATACAAAAACGTGCACAACATGTTTGATAAAGCGCGCAAGAACGACTTTACGTTTGCGGACTGTGGTTCGTGTGGCGACTTTGTATTCGACTTCAGCGGCGGCGGTTCGTCGTGGACCAGTTGCGCCGGTTCCAGTATTAGCTGCGGCAGTGGCTGCGGTGGCGGTGGCTGCGGCGGGGGTTGTGGCGGTTGCGGAGGAGGATAACAGTCGCATTAAGCGACGGCGAAAACAGCGACAGCGCTAAACCGAGTCGATTAACATATCGATCGAGTGAGAAGGGAGTAAACCAACAAATGGATGTCTTACTTCACAACCCGATTGCCAATATGCCGGGGCCGGAGTTTCTCATTTTTTATGGCGTCATTGCGTTCGGCGTGCTCGTCATTGCCAAGCTGATGCTACGTCCGGGTGACCCGACGCATCACATGAAAACGCCGCCGGTTCCCACGAATCCCGATCCGTATCGAATCGCCTTCTTACGCGGTGGCGTAAACGAGGCGTTACGACTTGCCGTGTATAACCTTCACAGACAGGGCTATCTGCAAACCGGTGATCCCGACAAAAAGGGGGCCGACCAAACCTTGCGTGCAACAGATGGATCGCAACCCGCAGGCAAGCTCAACCCGTTCGAACAATTGATTCGCGATCGAACCCGCAGTTCGACCTATCCATCCGAGTTGTTCAAACAAGTGCGCTCAACCGAGATCGATGCGCTTAAGGAAGCTTACGAAACGCAGTTACTCGACGAGCATCTGATCCTAAACCCAAAGCCCTTCGCAGAAGCATTTAGGATTCGACTGATCGCGACGGCCATCCTGATGGGATTGGCCGTATATAAAATCGCGATTGCGTTATCGAACGGCCACCGCAATGTCGGATTCCTGATCGCGATGGCGGCCATCTCGTTGATTATCCTTTTCGTTGGTGGATATAAGCGCCGCATCAGCGATTTAGGACGGCGTTATATCTTGCAGATGCAAAAAGCGTTTGGCGACGACCGCCAACGGGCCGCCGCGATGGCGAACGATCCCAACTCCGATCTGAGTTTGATCACGGTTGGTGTGCTGGGGCTTGCTGTCTTAGACGGAACCGAAATGGCGGCGTTGCCCACCTTGTTTCAACGTGCGAATGCGGCTTCGGCGTCGATGGCAGGTTGTGGCGGATTCGGATTGGGCAGCAGCGGTTGCGGATCGAGCGGTTGTGGTGGTGGAGGCGGTGGCTGCGGCGGCGGGGGTTGTGGCGGCTGCGGTGGAGGTTAATCGCCATGCAATCAACGAATGACATTCAACAACTGCCGCGGCTCGGTGTCGGCATCGGCTATCGCCATCCATTCAAGGCCGACCTGTTCCTCAATCGTTCGGCAGTCGATTTTCTGGAAGTTACCGCCGATCACTTCTTGGATGGTGGTCCGCAGGCGCAAAACGACCTGCAACTATTGGCGGACCATTTCACGTTGATTCCACACGGCTTGTGTCTTTCGCTCGGCAGCGCCGAGGGGCTCGATGAAAATTATCTGATGCGCCTGGCGGGGTTGGTGCAACAAGTTGATCCGCCATGGTGGAGCGAGCACATCGCATTCACCAAAGCCGGCGGCATCGACATTGGGCACCTCACACCGTTGCCGTTTACGCACGAAGCGCTCGATGTTTTCTGCGAAAACGTGCGCCGCGCGATTCGAATAATCGATCGGCCGTTGATCCTTGAGAATATCACCTATCACATGAAGATGCCTGGCGCCGAAATGACGGAGCCGGAGTTTCTGCGGGCCATCGTCGAACGCACGGGCTGTGGCTTGTTGTTGGATGTCACCAACCTTTACACCAATGCCGTGAATCACGGTTACGACCTCGACGCGGTGCTGGACGCACTGCCATTAGAATCGGTCGTGCAACTTCATTTTGCCGGCGGGCACTGGGATGGCGATGTGTTGATCGACAGCCATTCGAGCGCGACGCCGCCCGAGGTTTGGAATGTGCTGCAACACGTCGTTGAGCGCGGCAACGTGAAAGGCGTGATTCTGGAGCGCGACGAGCACATCCCGCCGTTCGCCGAATTGCGCGAGGAGTTGGACAAAGCTAAAACCATTTGTGAAAAGGCTTGGTCATGAGCCTCGCCGAACAACAAGCGGCTTTAGCGCGCATCCTGACAGACAAGCACATTCGCGCGTCGAAAAAAGAAACGAATGTGAACGACCATCAGGATTGGTCACAGGTAGGCACGATTGACTCCGAACAAATCGAGCATCAGGCGAAGGCGCTGATTCGAAAGCGGCTGGGTTGTGCCCGACATATGTTGCCGCGCACGATCGTGACAATTGGGCCTCAGTTTGTAACGTGGTTTACCGAGTACGCCGAAACACATCCGCTTGCGGGGCCGCAACGTTATGAAGCAGACGCCCAACGGTTCGCGAACCTTGTGCGCGAACGACTAAACCTTATTCAAACCGCCGCCATCAAACGCGACCTGATCGATATCCAACTGCGTCATGGCCGAATGCGCGTTGTTTTTGGCGTTTTTCCGATTGCTATCAAAGCATCGCCCGACGATGAACCGACGAAGCGAGTTCCCCGCCGCTTTTTCATTTGGGTACGACAGCCTTTTCGTTCGCAATACATCGTCGTTCGATTGCCGTGGTGGGCACTGCGTAAGGAAAAGCCCCAACACGCCAACGTGTCGTCTCAACAATCGCTGTTGTCCTGACCGGGCGGCGGCGGCCCCATCTCGCCATCGGTGATCGCCATAAACCGCCGCCCCTGCAACGAAACCGCAATCGCATGTGCCGGTCCGTCGATCAAACGGTCTATTTTCCCCGTCGCCAGATCGAGACGCATCGCACGCGGATCGACACGCTCGCCGACCGAATTGCGCGTTCGGCGAATGAAATACAAGTGCTTGCTGTCAGGCGTGAAGGTTTGGCGGCTGTCGTAAAACGAGCCGTCGGTGAGGCGGCGCGTACGATACGTCATACGGTCGCGCAGAAACAGGCCGTCCGGATTCGAGAAAGACAGCTTCCAACCATCGCGGCTGACGGCGGGGCTGACCGCCTTAGCGATCGCGCCGGCTTCATCGTATTTGATTTTGCTCACGTCGCGCGTGTTCGGATCGTAGCGATACACCTGCGCCGATTCGTCGGTGTAGTTTTCAAACAACAACGCACTGCCTTCGGTATCCCATGCGGGCATGAAACCGTGCGCGATGAAACGCGGATTGCCGTTGCGACCGGTGATGGTGTAGATGCTCCACTTGGCCGCGCGCGTGTAACCCGCGAACGCGACGGTCCGACCATCGGGCGAGACAGTCGGCGTGTCGATCATCTCCCAGTCGTCGGTGAGTATGGCCACGTTGCCCGTGTCGAGATCGATGCGTCGCAGCGAATGCGGACCGGCAACATAGAGCGTGTCGTCGTTCGACAATGCGATACCCGACACGTTGGCGGTATCGTCGATCGCCGTTCTCGTCCCGTCGGAATAGTGCACGACCACAGCGTCGTCGGTCGCGACTGCGAAGCGCACGCTTACGGGGACATCGAGTTCATTAGGGTTGAGCGCTTTGCCTTTGGAATCATTGTTTCCGGAAGGACCAAGTAGCAATGCAATGGTTACCACGGACGCGATCATAAGTTATCTCCTTTGCGGAAGATCGTAACAAACCGCCGCCGGTATACGTCGGCTAAAATTGATCGGTTACGAATAAGATACGGATGGTTGATACTTAGATGTTGCGCTAAATAGGTGCGTCGCGAGGCTTGATGCGAGGATCGATTCGGTGGTTGTATTTAACTGTAGAAGCGATTAATTGAGCTTCGGCACTGTTTGATTCAACCTTTTAAACGCGAAGGAAATGGAGCATCGCCACCTATAGCCTGCGTAATGCAGACGTAGCGTTGAGTTGCGATACGCAGAATCCAACGCCAATGGCGTTGCGCCAGTAGCCCAGGGTTGATGCGCAGCGGCTACCCTGGGTTGCGATGTAAGCTTATGGTTTTCAACGCTGAAGGCGTTGCGGCATGCCGTACAGAGACAGAACTCCTTCAGAGTTCAATGATATCTTTCCAACCAGTCTTGGGGTAGCCGCTTCGCGTCAACCCCAGGCTATTGAGACAACGCCTTTGGCGTAGAAGAGGACCGACGAACATTGCCGGGGACGCACAAATTCGAAGAATCAATTCGTGCTTCAAGCCGTAGGAAAAATCTCAAACCCGCTACATTTGAATTCGGCACGGTCTAGTGTTGCCGTCGGACGACTTGGTGATGCGACATAAATGAGAGACCACCTCAAAATCCAATCACGCTTCGTTGCATGCTCGCAATCATTTGGAACTATTTCGGGAAACGTAACCCTCCCCCAACCCCTCCCTGCTAGGCAGGGGAGGATTGGGGATTGTCCTTGAAAAGGTGGGAGATTTGGGGATTGCTTCTCATTAATCCTTATCGATTTATATGGTAGCGCGAGTCCACACCGATAACGCGAGCCCATTACGCAAACTTATCGTGAATCAACACTTCATCGAGTGGTAGCTGCCCCGGCTTGGGACGGGCGGGTTGAGTAGCTTTGCCGACCGAGATCATCATGCCGATGATGTGATCTTCCGGCAGGTTGATTAACTTCGCGACGGCTTCCTGATCGAAGCCGATCATCGGGCACGAGTCGTACCCCATCGCCTTTGCCGCGAGCATGATCGTTTGCGAAGCGATGCCGATCGAGCGCATAGCCTCGTCGCGCTGTTGCCATTCGCGACTTTCATAGAACGGCCCCATCCAGTTGACCAACAAGTCGGCGACTTCTTTCGGTGCATCCTTGAAATACCGCGCCGGATCTTTCTTCCACGCGAGCAGGTCGGCCGTCATCACGATGAGAATCGACGCATCGGTCATCTGCGCCTGATTGTTACCGTTGGCGCGAATCTCCTTGCGCAGGGCTTCGTCGCGCACGACGACAAATCGCCAGTTCTGCATATTGAAACTCGTCGGCGATTGGATGGCGACCTCAAAAAGTTTCTTGATTTCGGCCTCGGGCATCTCGTGATGGGGGTCGTAATGCTTGACTGCACGGCGTTGATAGATTGCGTCGATCGTTTCCATGAAATTGCTTGCTCCCGTTTCTCGTGCTAGTTGGTCGCCCATATTCGGGCCGGTCATCTCCGAAGATTCTAGTGCGCCGCTAGAAACGGGGAATTGGCCGGATTCGGCGATATCGCGCCAACAAATATTGTGGTTACAGCGTTCCCAAAGGCTGGCGCGGGCCGCCCGTTTTGGTATTATTTCACGGTAATCGGTCGGGCGGAAATCTACCGGTAAGACACTGAAACACACGACGGGTCGAGTGGTTGTCATTATGTTTATTCGGTTGAAATGTAAATGCGGAAAGCGTCTGAAGATATCGCACAAGTCGGCGGATAAGAAACTCAATTGCCCCGACTGTCAGAAGCCGTTTCGCGTTCCCAAAGCAAAATTCCTTGCCGCCGCTAAGAAGGCGAAGGCCAAGCGCGCCACGGACGCGTCGGCCTTGCCCGTGGCCCACGTTGACGACGCCCTACCCACAGCACAGATCGAGACCGACGAACCCTCGGGCTACGGTGACGATTTTCTCGAAGACCTTTCCCTTTCCGGCGCCGTCGCGACCGAGCCGGAGTTCGACGAAAACGCCGCGTACGTTCAAGGCAAGATGGGCGACGTGGTTTACGCCGGCGGCGTAACGTGCCCGGCGTGCGAAAAATCGCTGCCACCGGGTACGCGCATCTGCGTCGATTGTGGTGTCGACGTCAATACGGGGCGCAGCCTGATCACGACCGACGACGGTCGCATCGCCGATGCATACGGCAAAGCGCACCAATGGGCGCGCTGGGTCAGTTGGATCATGCCGATCGGGATATACCCGTTCGCTTCGGAAGCGTTTGGCACCAAAGAGCCGTGGATTATTCGCGGCACGGCAGTCGTCACGATTCTAATCACGATATGGGTTTGGACGGCCGACTGGTCCGATTCGCCCAAGATGCAATCGCGCAAGCAGTTGATGATGTGGCCGGCAAGCCCCGAACCGCACGCCGGTTTGTATCAGTACTTTCTCGTCGATGAACACTACGGCGACTTGGCTGCGTTCGACGCGAAGTATGAGTCCTTGGCCGAAGCGCGTCGCAAGGAAGAGGAAGCGCGCAACCCCAAACCGAAGAAAGAACCCGAACCGGAGCCTGCGAGCGATACGAGCGCGCCGACCGAATCATCGGAGCCGATTGAAACATCCATCATCATCGCCGAGGACGGTAGCTTGATGGATTCGCCGGTTACCGTAACCGTCGAGCCCCCCGCCGAGGAAGAAACCAACAGTGGCGAGTTTGCCAACGAGACGCTGACGCCTGAAGAGGAAGCGGAACGCCAGGCAATCGAACAAATGTTAAACAACGGTTGGATCGACGAAGACGACGCCTACTTTTACGCCGGCCCGCCGGAAGATTCGGACGAGATGGACTACCAACTGTGGTACATGGGCAGCGACCAGTTGCGCAGCCGACTCACGCGCGACAAAGACCTCGTTATACAAGCACACAATTCATTGCCGGTGCACCAGCGCGGCGCGGGCGAATTCCGCGTGTATCAGTTGTTCACCAATGCGTTCCTACATGCCGACATCATGCACTTGGGCGGCAACCTGCTGTTCTTGTTGGTATTCGGCACGCGCGTAAATGCCGCCATCGGTTGGTGGCGCATGTTGATCATCTATCCGATCCTGGCGGTCGGCGCGTCGCTCATCTATCTCATTTCTGAAAAGGGTGGGCTGCCGATTCCGTCGCTGGGTGCGTCGGGCGCAATCATGGGGTTGGCCGGGATGTACATGGTGTTGTTTCCGGTTCACAAGATGCACGTCGTCGGCTGGATTCGCTTGGGCATCGTCACCGGTTTCCATTTGGCATATCGGACGTGGGAAGTTCGCGGCTTCTGGGTGGTATTGTTCTACATTGCCTTCGACGTCGTTGCCGTCGTTGGGCGCAGTGATGACGGCGTTGCGCACTGGGCGCACCTTGGCGGGTTCTTGGTCGGAACGATTTTGGCACTGCTGCTGCTCATCGCCCGTGTTGTCAACGGTCGCGGGGCCGACCTGCTAAGTGTTACGCTCGGGCAAAAGGCGTGGGCGTTGATCGGTAAACCGCGCACGGCGTAAGCGGTTCCTTCGTACCCTAGGCGTTGCCCGCAACGCAATGCCGGGATACCGTCGCCGGTTTGGTGAATCGGTGTATCCCCGGCGGCGCGATGGCAACGTTTCGAATTCAACTTCACGACTCGGTCTTTGCGGAATTCATCCGCGCGCGGAAAATACACACCGACGATCGTTGGCGCGAATGGTGCGACACCGGAACCATCGTTTCCGATTCGCGCAGTACGACCGTCACACGCCATCAGGTCGAGCACGCGGGCGCGTTGCTTGATATCCACGTGAAGCACTATCGCTACGCCGGCGGTCGGGGGCGGAGCATTTGGCCGCGCGACAAGGCAGAGCTCGAAGCGCGCAACGCCGAACACATCCGCCGATTCTCACCCTTCGAAGCGCCGGACGTGTTGGCCACGGCTTCGGTTCGACGGCGCACGCGTCTTGTGGATAGCTGGTTGGTCACACGCACGATTCCCGACGCCCTGTCACTGGATAATTGGTTGCCCGATAGTGCTGGTCGGACACGTAGCGCCATTCTGAGAAAACTGGCGACCGGCCTGGCACAGATGCATGCCGCCGGGTTTGTGCACATCGATTTGCAGGCGCGCAACATTTTGCTGCGCCAAGTCGATAGTGCCCCTACCAAAATCTTCCTAATCGATTCGACGCGCGGTGGCTTGCGTGCCGATCCCATCCGACGACAGCACGGTCGCTTACGCGATCTGTCGGCGCTGTATAAGAGTTTGCGACCACATTTACGGACGGTCGAAACACTACGGCACTACCGCGAATACTGCGGGAAGCCGCATCTCGACGATATCGACCGCCTGCTGCTGCGCACCGTTCTTGCGGATCGGGCGTTAAAAGATAACGATGCCGCCCCATGACGCGTTCGCTCACCATGCAACCCGAATTCGAGCCGCTGCTCAAACGCAACGGTCTCAATTCCTTCATCGCGCTAATGGACGGTGATGTGGGCGAGGTGTTTACGGCGCACGACGATCGCGAAGTGCGGCGCGTCACGTTGTCGGGCGAGACGGGCTCGCGCGTCTTTTTTCTGAAACGCACGTTTGATGTCGGCCTGAAAGAAGGATTCTGGCCGCGTTTCGTCGGCAGACCGACGCTCAGCCCGCCGATGCATGAATGGCATGCGCTCAGCGCGCTCACGGATGCGGGCGTGAACGCACCGCAAGCCGCCGCCTGCGGTGAAGAACGACGCGGCGGGCGACCGCGGCGCGGCTTCTTGTTGATGGAGGCAATCGACTATCAATACACGCTCAACGATTGGCTGACCGTCGGCTTTCCGAAACCGAAGCAACTCGATGAGTTTGAACGCACCACACTGATGTATGCGGTGGGGTTGGCATTGGGCAAAATGTGGCGCGCGGGCATTATGTGGCCCGACGCCAAGGCGAAGCACGTTTACGCCAAACAAACACGACTCGACGAACCGGAAGCGGCATGGGATGTTTGTTTTTTGGATTTGGAGCGGGCGCGGATCATGCCGCGTTCCGTTGCTGACATCACGCTAGTACCCGGAAGACCGCAAGACTGGAATAGCCTTGCGCGCGAATATCACTGTATCCTTGGTTCGATTGACCCGGCTGGTTTACGGCAACAGGAAATCGAAGCGCTGATTCGCGGCTCTTATGAATGTTCGATCAACGGCAAGATCGATCACGAATTTGCGAACGGACTGCGAACCACCATCGATCAGCTTCATCATCAATATAGCGATGAAGTGACGCCGCGTTTGCCGGATGACTTCATCCACCCGCACACCTACTCCATTTCAAAACACACCAACCTAAACACCAACGACCGGTACTTGCCCGCGTTGAGGCGCATTGGTATTACCACGCTCGATAACGCATTATCGTTCCGCAAAGGTCAATCGCTCAACAAGCCGGGCTTATCGAGTTATCGCGAGCGCATTCGTATCGAGACCGACGAAGGCCAACCCGATCTATATCTCAAGCGCTTTCACAAGCCGCCGTTAAGAGAACAGTTGCGCCGCATGCGCGAATTCAAATTCAAACGCAGCAGCGCCGAGCGCGAAATCTATTTCGCGCGCAAGCTTTTACAAGTCGGTATTCCCACGTTCACGCCCGTGGCTTGGGGCCGACGTATGTCGGGCTATTTTGAACAGGCCAGCGCCGCCATCACTGCCGAATTGCCGGGCGCGTCGCTCGAAAAACTCGTCGCCTATTGGCGCGACTATCCCGCCGATGCGCCGCGCGGTGCCTATCGCCACGACATCATTCGACAGCTCGCCCTCGTGACGGCTCGGTTGCATCGCAGCGGTTACTTTCATCGCGACTATTACCTGTGCCACATCTTCCTCGAACGCAACGCCGACGGTCGCGCCGTGCTCAGCCTGATCGACCTCGGTCGCATGATTCGTTCGACGTGGCTGCAAGAACGTTGGACGATCAAGGATTTGGCCGCCCTGCATTACAGCGCCCCCGCCGGCTTGGTCAGCCGCGCCGAACGGCTGCGCTTCCTGTACCATTACGCCAAACTGCGCGGCATGTATCCCGAATGGTGGTCGCCGCGATCTATTCGACGCATCGAAGCGCGTTGCAACCGCATTCGTCGGCACGACGAGAAGCGCCAACGACGCTTTGCAAAATAAGAACCGAGTCAACCACGTGCGCATTGCTCTAATCATCGAACGAATCGAAACCTGGCGCGGCGGAGCCGAGACCTCCGGCATGGAGATCGCCCAACTGCTCGCGCAGCGCGATCACGACCTGCACGTGTTCACCACGACCAACGCTCAGAACTTGCCGCGCATCACAATTAATACCGTCCCGCCGGAAACGCGCATTCGCTCTCGACGATTGGGTGCTTACGTGCGCAACACGGAAAAACGGCTCGCTGCCGAGTCATTCGATATCGTACACGCCGTTGCGCCGTTTCCGCAGGCAGACGTCTATCAACCGCGCGGCGGCCTGACGGCGGAGACCGTCGAGCGAAACGTGGCGACGCGCGCTCGCGCGACCAGCCGCTTGCTAAAGCGCGCCTTGATGGCGATGAACGTCAAGCAAAAGGCGCAACTCGATCTCGAGCGGCGCATCTTTCGACCCGATGGCCCGGTGATCGCGTGCGTGTCGCAATACGTCGCGACACAATGCGAACGGTTTTACAACGTCACGGACCCGCGCGTGCGCGTCGTCTTTAACGGCGTGAATCCGGAAGTGCTCGACGATGATGAGCGCGCCGCCGCGCGCGCCGAGATGCGCGGCGAACTCAACATTGCCGATGACACGCTGTTGCTGGTCTTTTTGGCCCATAATTTTCGATTGAAGGGCCTCGGCCCGCTGCTAGAAGCAGCCGGTCGATTGGTCGCGGCGGAGTTTAAGAACTTTCATCTGGTCGTGGCGGGGCGCGATAAGATTCCACCCTATCAGCGCAAGTTGGAAGAAACCGGGCTTACGCAATACGTCACCTTCACCGGGCCAACGCAGCGCGCCCCGCAGTTCTTCGCCGCCGCCGATGTGTGCGTGCACCCCACGTTTTACGATCCGTGCAGCCGCGTGGTGCTCGAAGCGCTGTATCATGGCGTGCCCGCGATTACGACGGCGCACAACGGCGCGTCAGAAGTCATCACCAACGGTCGCGAAGGCTTCGTGATCGACCGTGCCGATGATGTAGGCATGCTTGCGCGACGCATTCGCGACTTGGCCGACCCGGCCGTGCGAGCGCGCATGGCGGGGCATGCCAAAGCGCTACGACCGCGCATCAGCATGGAACGGCACGTGGAGGAGTTGGAAGCGTTGTTTCAGGAAGTCAGACGGCGCAAAGAAGCGCCGGCCGGATAAGAAAAGCGTCATTTGTCTATTTGGATTGCCGCCATCTCGATCATCGTTGCCGCCTATCTCGTCGGTGGGATACCGATGGGGTTGCTCGTTGCGAACGCGCACGGCGTCGACATTCGCAAGTTCGGCAGCGGCAACATCGGTGCGACCAACGTCGGGCGACGCCTCGGCATGCGCTGGGGTGTGCTCGTGTTGTTGCTCGATGCAACAAAGGGGCTCTCAACGTCATTGGCGTCGGGCTGGTTAGTAGTTAATTACGCGTCGGCGCTCGATGGCCAGCCGCCTTACTTACCGGACCTCATTCGCTTGGCCGTCGCCGTTGCCTGCGTACTCGGAAATACGGCCTCGCCTTATCTTGGCTTTAAGGGTGGCAAGGGCGTTGCGACAGCGTTGGGCGTGTTGCTCGGCATTTGGCCGCATCTCGCATGGCCGGTCACGCTTGCGTTTGTCGTTTGGGCGGCAATCACGTACACGACCAAATTGGTCGCGTTGGCGTCGATCTGCGCTGCGATTGCCGTACCCGTGCTGTTTCTCGGCTTGGGGGCGGCGTTCGAATGGGATTTAAGTAAGCGCTGGCCCCTGCTGGCGTTGGCGACGGCGTTGGCCGTAATCGTCGTCGTGCGGCACAAGAGCAATATCGAACGCATGCTGCGCGGCACCGAGGCCCGCTTGGGCGAGGCCGACAAAGAGCCGCCCCCCGGCATGGCCGAAGCGGACGCCTCCTAAAAAACGGTCAGGTCCGCTTTCGACCGCCCTACCATTTTCTAACAAGATCGCGCGTCGTCGGCTTATAATAGACCGGTTGAAAACACCACCTCGCACAGATGTAGGGTCCGCATTCATGGTCGTGCTATGCGCTTGATTGCATGACGCGTGCATCCCTACAGTCGGATAGGCCGCAGAGTCCAAGCACTCGCGCGGCGCTGCGTTCAACACACGCAACCCTTTGCAGCACATGCAACAGCCAACGTCATTCGGGGTGAGGGGACCACTCAGGGCGTCGGTAGTTTGAACTTTTGATAGCAACCGCACCAACGGCCACATCGGATGTCGCCCGCAGTGCAACGTGAACCAAACCCGTTGGCGTGCGTGCCCTTACCGGCACGTTCGCGATTCGGGGGAGCCCGCATAGCAGGAGATGGTGTTCAGATGAAACGACACGCCGCGATCCGCAATTTGTTTTTGGTCGCCCTAACTGCCGTGATCGGCACGGGGGCATCGTGCCCTTTTATTAACACGCCGTCACCGCTGCCGTTCGGGCAAATCACTGCGGTGCAGTTGTTCGACGAAGCCGACTTCACTGTCGCGTTCTCGGTCGAGTCGGCCGTGTTTTCGCCGGCGTCGATCGCGCAGGTGAACTGGGTCTTCGGCGATGGTACCGGCTTTGTTGAAGGGCCCGCCGATCGCGCGACGATCTCGCACCGCTATACGGCGACGGGCAGCTTCGAAGTGACTGCGTTCATCTTCGACGCCAACGGCTTTGTCGATCAGCTTTCGTCCGTGGTGAATGTGGTGCCCGGCGACGGTACCGATCCCGGACCGAACCCGAGCCCCGACCTTCCGACTAGCGCCAGTGGTCCGATTCCGACCGACGGCGCCAGCGACGTCGATATCGATACCGACCTAAGCTGGATTGCCGGTCTCGATACCGACAGCCATGACGTGTACTTCGGCACCAGCGAAGAAGCCGTGACCGAAGCCGACACGAATGACGCGGGCGTCTTCCGCGGCAACCAAACCGAAACCACGTTTGAACTCGATACGCTCTTGGCCGACACGGAATACTTCTGGCGCATCGACGAAGTCAACGACGCCGGAACAACCAAAGGCGATGTCTTTTCGTTCACGACCGGCGTACAGCCCGGCGCGATTTCCAACGCGAGCCCGGCCGACGGCGCAACCATGACGCCGATCGATACGCTGCTGACTTGGACGGCGGGTGATGATGCCGCCAGCCACGATGTGTACTTCGGCAAGGACATGAACGACGTTGCCGACGCCGACGAAGACAGTGATGAATTCCAAGGCAACCAAAGCGGCACGACGTTTAACCCTGAAGATGAAGACGCCGACGACGACGGCTTGCTGCTCGCCGGCACGACGTACTTCTGGCGCATCGACGAAGTCGGCCCCGGCGGCACGCTGACCGGCAACGTGTTGAGCTTCACCACCGCACCGGCACCGCCGAAGGTGATGATGCCCGCGCCCGCCGATGGCGCCGTTGATATCAACGTGAACCAAGTGTTGTCGTGGACAGCCGCACCGAGCATCGAAAGCTTCGATGTTTACTTCGGCACCGACCCGGTTGAAGTAACGTCCGCCGAAGACACGAGCGGTAGCTTCCGTGGCAACCAGACCACGACGACGTTCGACCCGGCCAACGTGATTGGCGCAACCGAATACTTCTGGCGCATCGATACCATCGGCCCCGGTGGCACGACCAAGGGTGATGTGTTCAGCTTTACCACGAACGATCAGCCCGGTCAGGTCACCGGCCCGTTCACGCCCGCTCAAAACGCAACGACCGTCGATATCGAAACCGACTTGGTATGGAGCGCGGGCGGCGGCGTGACCACGACGTTCACCATTTACCTGAGCACCAATGTCAACGCCGTCACCAACGGTCAGGCATCGGCCTTGCTGCAAACGCAAGACGCCGGTTCCACGATGGTTGAGCGCGATCCCGAAGATGCCTTGCTACCCGACACGACGTACTTCTGGCGTGTCGATGCAAACGGCCCGGGCGGAACGACCGTCGGCCCCGTGCTGAGCTTCACGACGGGTAGCGTGCCTGCCATCGCAGGCATTCCGGTACCCGCCATTGGTGAGTTGGGTGTGGCTCTAACGCCGACGCTAAGCTGGCAGGCTTCTGCCGGTGCAACGGCATACGACGTGTATCTCGGCACCAACCAATCGAATGTTGCGAACGCCGGACAGCAGAACGCACAGTTCCGCGGCTCGGTGAACGTACCGATGTTTGTGCCCGCGACGCTGTTGGGTAACACGCAATACTTCTGGCGCATTGACGCGAAGGGACCCGGCGGTGTTGCCACGGGAACCGTGTGGAACTTTACGACTGCACCGGCCAAGGCGACTGCACCGATGCCGGCTAATAACGCGTTGAATGTTGCGTTGGATATTGCACTGTCATGGACGCCTGGCGCGGGGGCGACGTCGCACGACGTGTACCTTGGCACCGACATGATGGCCGTCACCAACGCCACCGACGCCGATGCGGAATTCCAGATCAACCAAGTCGGCACAACCTTTATGCCGATGGACGATCTCGCCGGTAACACGCAGTACTTCTGGCGCATCGACGAAGTCAATGACGACGGCATTACCAAGGGCACCATTTGGACCTTCACCACTGGTGCGGGGCAGGCTACCGAAGTTAGCCCTGTGGATGGTGCAACGCTCACTGCACTCATGCCGACACTGGAATGGATGGCGGGCGACGGTGCCGCGATGCACGACATCTACCTCGGCACCGACGAGAACGCCGTGATGAGTGCGACGCGCGGTAGCCCGCAGTTCCAGGCAACGCAGTTGCTCGGCGATGAAGACTTCGTCGTACCTGTCCGCTTGCCCGGTTCGACGACGCACTTCTGGCGCATCGACTCGGTGACGGATAACGGCACCACGCAAGGTGAGGTATGGCAGTTCCGCACGCGGCCCGGTCGCGCGACGAACCCGATGCCGGCGAACTTCGCCACGGATGTGTTGGTGACGACGCTGCTGATGTGGACCGGCGACGCCGAGGCGTTGAGCTTCGAGATCTACTTCGGTGAGAACATGACCAACGTTTCGACGGCGGAAGTTGGCAGCGTACCGATGGGTGTCACGCTGATCGAAACCGACGAAACGACGGCGGATACGCCCGCCCTCGGCGCTGGTTTGAATTACTTCTGGCGTGTGGACACGGTCGCCGGCGACGGCATGACGCGAACGCGCGGCTCGATCTGGCGCTTTACCACGATGGCGGCGGCACAGCCGGCGCAGGCGTCGGGACCTGCACCGATCAACGGTGCGGTCGGCAGAAGCATTGACGTGAATCTATCGTGGTCGTCTGCGGCCAATGCGGATAGTTACGATGTGTACTTCGGCACCGACCAAACGGCAGTGTTGAACGCGACCGATGCGGACCCGCAGTTCCAAGGAAACCAAGCGGGCACGACGTTCGACCCGGGCACGTTGCTGGAAGACACGACCTACTACTGGCGCATCGATACCGTCAACGACAACGGTACGACGACGGGCGTGGTGTGGAGCTTCACGACGGAGTTGCCGTAGGTACGATAAATTGATCGTTGACTGAGAAAATCAGACCTTCCCTTTTGAGGCAAGAGCTTTTGGGGCGTCGCGCACAAGCGACGACGCCCGAGAGCGACTTGCCTCTTTTTTTGCGCTACCCGATTCGCTGATCGTCGAATGATCGAAACGCTCGCGTCGTATCGATCGGCGAGGCGAAGATTCGATACGGAGTGCCGCGAGGCCACACCGACAGAGCTGCGGCCTGTGGCCGCATAGGATTGCGATCCAAAAACAAGGCACCATCGAATGAAGCGTCGCATTATGGTAAATTCGTCCCATGCAAAGTGGCCGGAATCCAACCAGGCGCAACCGCAACATCGGTACTTCCAAGCAGGGGCATGGACAGGACAATCGCCAGCGCGTCGCCGAACCGCACTCGAAGCACGGCCCCACGCCATGCCATTTTGAGCGGCTGGACTCGTTCGACGACGTTGCCATCACCGTTGGCCGATGCGAGATTCGATTGATCGTCGAGCATACGCGCGACGATGCGGTTCATGCCGTCACGATTGACGATTTAGTGCGCGTGCTGGGATGGCTTCCAAATACCGACATCACCGGCATCGGTACACTCTTATTGAGACAACCCAAGCGTCGAGAAGAAATGTTGCGACCGGTTTGGGGACGCATCGTCTTCGATGGCGTTATGCCCAACTATCGCGGGCCGGTGTTGATGTTAGAGGCCATCACTTTGGGCTCAATATGGAAATGGAGCCATCGTCTTAAGCCCGACGACCAGCGCGAATTGCAGCGATACCGAGAGTTAGGTTTCGACGTTCGGCAAACCAAACGCGACTTCGAGATTCACCCCACCCTTAGTGCGGCACGTGCGATGCAACTTTACCACACGGTGCCTCACGAAATCGGCCATTGGGTGCAGTACCGATCCCTCGGCCCGGAACGCTTTGAACAAACACCGCACCAAGAGCGCGAAGATTTTGCTCATCGATACGCCGACAAGTTCCGAAAAGAGGCCCGCGCCGTCGGCCACTTGCCTTTTGAGCGTTTGATATCCGAAGCGCGACTGAATCGCCAGGGTTTGCGCAACGCGGATTTCATTCAATAGATTCTGCTCCTTGATAACGCCGCATTACAAACCTCTACACAATCACCGCAAGAAAAATAGATCTGCCGGAATCCACTCACGGTGCGACGGGCTTCTTGCTCGCCGCACCCAAACCTGCCCCAATGGGGGTGGAGTGGTAACAGCGTGGCTCATCGCATTGGCGATGGGGAATCGGTGGCTAACGATCGATGTAGTGTTGGCTGGTCGCTGATCGTCGCTTCCTTGCTCCACGGTGGAGCGGCCACGCTTACTTTCCCCGCTAGGATTCAACGGATCGCCGCACCCCACCATGTCGGGGATATGGGCTTTACCGAACGCATTTCATGCCGGAGGGGTAGATCGACGCTCGCATGCGAATCCCATCGTCCGTCCCGGACGAATAGGTCGTGCGCGCCATCGTTGCCACACCCTTGAAAAGGGTGGGCTATTTTCGATCGATCCCTACCGGGATCGAAAGCACCTGCGCCACCGCTACAGCAGCGCCATCGAAATAAAACAATGACCGACCAGCGAGGCATCTAGTTTCATCACCGGTAAGATACCAACGATGAAAACCGACTCGATAACGCTTGTCGTTCATGACGAGGAGAACGATGCCCGGCTAAATGCTTGGGAAGCCGAATGTATGGCTGTTGTCGACCGTCATTACGTGATGAAGAATTGGGAGATTCCACATCGATATGATCTGAGGATTCTGGAGGCGCTTGCTTGGCTGCAGTATGAAGGGGTGGTGTCGGTAGACCCTTGTGGAGATTTAAACTTTCAACGCGGCGCGCTCGTCATAGTTGGACGGGTCCTTAAACAATACTTTGGATGTGAGTGGGTCATCCAAGATGACGGAATACGGCGCGATTATGCGTTATGCCATCCGGCTTTTCCGACACCCCTATTACTCAATCGTATACACGACTACCTGCACAACGAACTCGACGAAATAAGAAATGAAGACGCCAGGGACATCGCAAATTTTTCGCCATCGACAAACGCCCAAGATTTCCTTATCGAAACTCTTCGACGGCGAATCAGGCTCTATGAGTCGGGCAAATCACCCAAGACGCCGATCGAGATTTGGCGCACCCATTGGGATTTCAGCCTTCCGTTTCGATTCGAGCCACCGCAGCTCACTCGATAGAGCAATCCCTACCGGGATCGAATGCCCTACCGCGGCCCCGCCGCTTTCACTTCGTCTGTCGCCGTTGCAAACTTCTTGAAGTTCTCTTTGAACAAGCCCGCCAAGTGTTGCGCGGCCTTGTCGTATGCGCCGCGATCGTTCCACGTTTGCCAAGGCAATAAAAACTTCTCATCCACGCCCGCTACGCGCTTGGGCATGCGTAGGCCGAAGACCGGGTCGGTCTCGGTGTTTACGCCGCGCAGTGCGCCGACGAGGGCTGCCGAGACCATCGCGCGCGTCGACGGTAGGTCGATGCGCGAGCCGACGCCGAAGCCGCCGCCCTGCCAGCCGGTGTTTATCAGATAGCATTGCGAGCCGTGCTGCTCGATTTTGGCGGCCAGCATGTTTGCGTACTCCATCGGATCGCGCGGCAGAAACGGTTCGCCGAAGCCCGTGCTAAACGTTGCCTGCGGCTCGGTCACGCCTGCTTCGGTGCCGGCGACCTTGGCGGTGTAACCACTGAGGAAGTGATACATCGCCTGTTGCGGCGTGAGCAACGAAATCGGCGGCAACACACCAAACGCATCGCACGTCAGAAACACGACGGCCGTTGGATGCGCATCGGCGCGGCCGGCTTCGATGGCGTTATCGATGAAATCGAGCGGATAGGCAGCGCGGGTGTTTTCGGTATATCGACTGCTGTCGAAATTGGTGATACGCGTGTCGGGATCGACTTCGACGTTTTCCACCACGCAACCAAAGCGCAGCGCTTTATAGATCTGCGGCTCGTTCTTCTCACTGAGACGAATGCACTTGGCGTAGCAACCGCCCTCAAAGTTAAATACGCCCTTGTCCGACCAACCGTGCTCGTCGTCGCCGATTAGCCGACGATCCGGGTCGGCGCTGAGCGTCGTCTTACCTGTTCCCGATAGACCGAAGAACAACGCCACATCGCCGTGCGGGCCGACGTTGGCCGAACAGTGCATCGGAAACACGCCCTTTGCCGGTAGAGCGAAGTTCATCACCGTGAAGATCGACTTTTTAATCTCACCCGCGTAGGCCGTGCCACCGATCACGATGGTCTTGCGTGCGAAGTCGGCCAACACAAACGCTTCGGAGTTAATGCCATGCTTCGCCGCGTCGGCCTTGCAATCGGGCGCGCCGAGGATGACCCATTCGGGTTTGGCGTTGATCAGTTTTTCGTGCGGCAAGCGGCGAAACAACTGTCGTGCAAAGAGCGCGTGCGCCGGTTTGTTCGTGATCAACCGCAACGAGATCGAATAATCGACGCTGGCACCGGCTTCGGCATCGACGACGAACAATTCCTGCCCGTTGAGATGGTCGATCGCCAAATCGCGCAACGCATCAAACTGCGCCGGCTCGATCGGTCGATTCACGCTGCCCCACGCGACTGCCTCGGCGGTCGTCGAATCCTTTACGATGAACTTATCTTTGGGGCTGCGGCCGGTGCGTTCGCCCGTCAGGATCGCCAGCGCCCCCTTGTTCGTGAGCTGCCCCTCGCCCTTGGCGATGGTGCGTTCGACCAGATCGGCCGGGCTGAGATTCCAATGAACCGCCTGTTGCGGATGAATGCCGTGCTTGGAAAGGTCGGTGACGCCGGGCTGCACGCTGAGATCTCCTAAGGAGGCGACACGCGGGGAACACTCCGATTGCCCAACGCGCCGTCTGGCAACAAAAAGTAGGCTCAGCATTGTGCCCCGCGACCGCACGCGCGGCAATGCATAGAATGCACTGCACTTTACACATATTGACGCGCGTTCTAGGCTAACCGTATGAATCCGCGAAACACGTCTGCACGCGTTGTTAAATCCTTTTGCCTCATGATGGTCTTATTGAGCGGGCTCGCACTTGGCTGTGCTGAGGGCGGCGGCGCGACCACCAGCATCCGCCTATCGGCAGCCGAACGGCCCGACATTGCGACGGGCAACGGCACCAGCGGCACCATTCAAATCCCCGGCGAAACGGCGTTTAACTATCCGAAGTTCAGCTCTGGGCAGGAAGGCAACGACGCCCGCGGCAGCGCGATTCGCGTTAGCAATACCGCCGCGTCGTGCAGCGCCGAAGTCACCAACGATGGTAAGGCCTGGGGCGCGTTTCAACTGGGCTACGGTTTCGATCATCAATCGGCGACGCCGTCCAAGTGTGTCGTTCGCGTAAGGTTGAATACCAAAGAGACTGCCAACGAAATCATGCCGGAGAATGCTGAAGCAGTTAAGAAGCCCACCGGCCTCGTCAGCTTGGTGTTTATTCTCAAAGATGCCAACGGCGTCACGATCACCGAAGAAACGTTGGTAACGAACAACCTGCGTAAAGGCCCACGCTCGGCTTCGATCACGCACGATGTTTCGTTCGATGCAACATTGCTGCCGGACCATGGCTACTACGTCGTCCTGAGCGGTCGCTGCGATGTGCTGGTCAAGGCGGAAGACGTTGCCGCGAATTTGGCGCTCGAAGTATCCGACATTTCGATCGACCTTAAGTGGTCACCCGCTAAGAGCGCAACAAAGACCGCCGATTCGGGTACGCCGTAAGCAATGGGCACGCGCATCGGCCTGTACGGCGGCACATTCGATCCGATTCATCATGGGCACCTGATCTCCGCCCGCGCGCTTGCCGAACAGTTGGAACTCACGCGGGTCATCCTCATCCCGTCGGCAAAGCCACCGCACAAGCCCGATGTCGCGCATACCCCGATCGCCGATCGCATCGCCATGGTCCGCGCGGCCGTTGATGGCGATTCGCTATTTGAAGTGTCCACCATCGAAGCGGATCGCGAAGGCCCGAGCTTTACGTTTGATACGGTCTCGGCCTTTCGCGAACAGTTGGGCGAAGGGGCCGAGCTGTTTTGGTTCATCGGCGGCGACTCGCTGCCCGAACTCAAAACCTGGCATCGCATTCGCGAACTGGTCGAGCGCGTCACCGTCGTGACGGCCGCGCGACCGGGCTGGAAACTGCCAAGTGAAGCTGAACTGACCGACGCCGTCGGGCCGGTCGCCGCTCGACGCCTGCTCGACCATTGCATTGCGACGCCGAAGATCGGGATTAGCGCGACGCAGATCCGGTCGCGCTGCGCCGAAGGTCGCTCGATTCGCTATCTCGCGCCCGAGGCCGTGGTCGAGTACGTGACGTCACACGCGCTTTACCGGTCGCGCCGATAATGCCGAATCCGCCCTATCTTTATGCGGCTTCAGCAGTTAGCTGCCTGTAATAAAGCGTCACGAAGTCGGACGTTTACTTGGATCGCCCCGTTCCCCATGGTATTATTGAAATATCGGAGGCAGCTCAAAGCGCGGAACGAGCATGTTGACGATACCTACCGACGCTTGCTCGCCATGCTCGATTGCGGTCGAGCTGCCAGCACTGAAAAGCCCATTGACGGCAACGGGTTCACGAGAAATGCGCCGTTGCCCGATGTGAGAGAAGGACGGGGCCTAAGCGCCCGGAGAATCTGAGTCGAGTTCGTTGACCGCGTTGCCCGTAGCAACGCCCCGTCGAACTCGCAGGGAGATTGGCTCGCCGAACGCACTTCGCCGACTTGAAGCTCGCGCCGGAAAGGAGCCGAGCACTACATGCCTATCGATCGCAAGACCAAAACCATGCGACGCGTGCAGATCGGATTCATGATGCTGCTCGCCGTCGTGTTGTACGTTCAACTCACGAGCGAAGACCCCAAGCCAATCATCAACGCCGGAGCGCCCGTCGTCTTCGCCGCCGCGCCCGAAACGTCCGACCCGTTTGAAACCGCGGTCCGCAACAATCCGCTGCGTGCTTTGGAAATGGCGCGCGACCGACTGGCCCGTTTGCAACCGACCTACACCTGCACATTCGTAAAGCAGGAAAGCATCGACGGACAAATCAGCGCAGAACAAGAGACCGACGTGAAGTTTCGGTCGGAACCGTTCAGCGTGATGATGCACTTTCGCCGCAACGCCGGTTTGGCAGGGCGCGTGATTTACGTTGAAGATCGCTGGGTGGATGAAGACGCCGAAGACCCGGCGCTGCGCGCCTTGGCCGTTTGCCAACCTGCCGGTGGACTTTCTTATCTCGTCAAAAGCGTGAAGCAGCCGATTCGCGGCAAGCTCGCGCAGAAGACGTCGCGCCGTTCGATCGATCAGTTCGGTTTCGAAAACTCGCTCGACTTGTTGATCAAGTATTCGAAGAAGGCCGAAGCCGAAGGCGTGCTCGGTATGGAGTTCGTCGGCGTCACCCGCTTTGACGGTCGCGATGTTTGGTTGATTCGCCGCACGCTGCCCTACACCGGCCCGAACGGTGCCTACCCCGATCGCGTCGCGGATCTTTACATCGATCAGGAACACAAAGTGTTGCTGGCCGTCTATACCTACTCCGGCGATGAGCGCGAGCCCGAGCAACTGCTGGGCAAATACGAATACCGCAACATCCGCTTCAACGCCGACCTGACGGATAAAGACTTCGACCCGGCCGAGTACGGCATGTAACCGATTGACCTTAAAAAGATGAAGGCCGTCGCTAAAACGCGACGGCTTTTTTTATGGGCAAAGGAAAGGCCCGGCGTCACCGCGACGACCGAGCCTGGAGGAGTTGGAGGACTGCAAGGCCTTACCGCTCGACGCGCACACTTTTGAATGAACCCACCCCCAACAATGGCGGCTCAAAGGTGCTCGTCGAGCGGCAAGCGCCCCACGCCACCCGAAACCCTTGGTTATGCCGAGCGGCGACGGCGCAGGGCCGACAGCGCACCGACAGCCAATAGGCTGAGCGTGCCGGGTTCGGGAATCGCGTCGACGCTGAGTTCGACATCGAGCGGTGTCTCACCACTACCAACCAAGCCGACGGCCGCGATCGAATAGACGGTACTGCCATCGAGTGTGACGTTCGGAAGCGACAAAGCGAGGGCGTCATTCGATGCCAAGCGCACTTCCAAATCGTACGTGCCCGGCATGATGTTTTCGTAACCGCTGGACTCGGTGAAGCTCACGTTGCTAAAGATCATCGGGCCACCGCCAGCAACGACGACATTGACTGCCGGCGCGTTGGGCGAGAGGTGCAACAGTCGAGCGCGGGCCATGCCCGGTAGAATCGTGTTGTCATCCTGAAACACCACAGGTTGGATGTTGGCCAGCTCGCCTGCGGCGGCGATGGTGTAAGCCGTGCCGCCTGCAACGGAGACGTCGGCGTCGATGGGTGCCGGGTCCATCATGGTGTTGGCCACGACGACCTTGAAGTTGTACATCGCTTCGGGCAGCGCCGCGTAAGCCGTAAAGTCGCGATAGGCGACGTCTTCAAACGCCGGCATCGCAAAGTTGTTGTTGACCACCACATCGACGGGTGGTGTGTCGGGCGAGCCGTGAAACACGCGCACCAGGGCGTCCATACCGCCCGGGCCCGCGTATGCAACGGTATTGACGGCCATCACCGCCAACGCCGTTAACACGGCCGTGCTCACTTTCTTCATGATAAACCTCCTTAGTTTCGTTCATTCGTATGCCGTTCGTTCACGAACGGCGGTTATGTCTGCGCGCACCTTCCACGCGGAAGGTACGACCTCGGTAACAAACGCAATCCAAGTTGTGGTGGGTTCGATGTGGAAGCGCGCCGTCGTTACGGTCCGCCGCTGAACCAGAGATGCGTCAACACATCCGGATCACCCATGGGGAAAATGGTTACTTTGAAAGCCAACAACACCAGTACGCCGATGATCTTGCGTTGGCGACTGGTTAATCTTCTCGGTTGATTCAGCAAGCGCTGCATGCGTTCGCTGAGACCGCCGCTGGTGTCGAAAACCGACAACAGCGTCGGCGATGAGGCGAGACGGTCGTCCGTTTGCAACAGGCGACGGCCCATGTGCACCAACGTATTGATGTACGAAGAACGATCTTGCCTCAGATAAGACAGTGCGGTGGCGTCGCAGCAAATCTCTTGCAATTGCGCCAAGCGGCGGCGCAACACGATCAACGCAGGATTGAACCAATACCAAATCAGAATCGCGTGGGTGAGCAATCGAAACGCCGCATCGCCCCGTCGGATGTGAGCAAACTCGTGGGCGAGAATCGACTTCAGGTGCGCGTCACCCTCGGACGTCACCACATCGCGGGGCAACAGAATCGTCGGTCGCCATACGCCAAACATGCCCGGCATTTGCAGTTCGCCACACACGCGCAATTGCCACGCGGCGCCGATCTCCATCCCGTCAGCGATGTCTTCGGCCAAGCGCTGCACCGATTCCGGCGGCAACGCGCAGGACGCGATATGCCGTCGCATACGCAAATAGCGAATCGAATAGAACGCGGCCAAACCGAAAACGCCAAAGCACCAAACGGCGAACAGCGTCGGCTTTAACCATGTTATGTTCGCGACCGCAAGCGCGTAAACGCTGCTGTCTCGTATCGCGTCATCCACGAACAACGGTGCTCCGTTGGCACCGAGTAATGGGCGCGTGATGCTGATCGGCGACCCTAGGAACGGCGGTAGCAACAGCTTCAGCAACACCATCGCCCACAGGCAGAGAAAGATGTGTGGCCAGAGACGTTTGCGCCCGAGGCGATCGATCGTCCAAACGACGGCAATCAGGATCAGCACCTGCCACGTGCAGGCCCACATCCAATCCGCCCATATATTGATCAATCGCATCATGGTGACTTCATCTCAACGCGCTGCGGCCTATTTACCTTTGCGTTTGCCCTTATTTTCTTTTTCCAACTCTTCGAGCAGGCCTTGCAGTTTGCGGCGCTCTTTGGCCGACAAGGATTTGTCTTCGATCAAAAACTGCAGCATCGGCCCGAACGCTCCATCGAAAGCCCGTTCGACCAAACCGCGTAGATCCGACCGTCGCGCTTCGGCTCGACTGATGGTCGGTTTAAACACACTGACGTTGCCGCGTTTGTGCATTGCGAGTGCGCCCTTTTCGGCCAGCCGCGTGAGCATCGTCTTCACTGTGGTATAGGCCCACTCGGTCTCTTCTTCCAAAGCGTCGGACACGTCGCGGGCGGCAACCTCTTGTTGCTCCCAGACGACTTGCATCACTTTCCATTCACCATCACTTAGCTTCATATCAGGCGATCCTTTGCCGGGGGCGCTACTGCTACGCCCGTCACTTTCTTACTACATTTGTAACAGTTCGCACCGCAAATTTCAACCGAACCGGGTTTTGATGGTTTTCTGATCATTCGATCGTCGCGTGCGGGGTGGGAAATGACACGCGTTAGTTACTGCGAAACCGGGAGTTAAATTCAGATCAGAACCATCGCAAATCTGGCCATTCGATGGCCCGATTCACAATTAAACGAAAATTTAATCGGTGGAATCGTCTAGAAAGCGTGCCGCCGCCTGCCGCCGTCGATCGACGGTCAGTTGCAACACATCGGGCCGACCGTAGTGACCGGCGGCGTCAAAGTTTTGTCGTTCGCGACGCACGTGGGCATGATCGATTTTAACGACGATCAACTCTTCTTTGTTCGTCACGGGCTCAACCAGCCAGTTGCCGTCGGGCCCGGCGATGCAACTGCCGCCGTCGTAAATCGTCTCGCCATTGGTGCACATTTGATCGCGATACGGCACCGACGCGGGGATATCGTCGGCGCGAATGATCGAACCGACGCTTAGCACGTAAGAGCGCGACTCCTTCGCGATGAAGCGCGTGATATCTTGCGTGAGACGCTTATCACCCGGCCAGATCGCCACGTGCAAGTCTTCGCCGGCCGCATATAGCGCCGCCCGCGCTAACGGTATCCAATTTTCCCAACAATTCAGCGCCCCGACGGTGAACGCCTCCAACGGATGCGTCACCAAACCCGCGCCATCGCCAATGCCCCACGACAAACGCTCTTCATACGTCGGCATCAACTTGCGATGCACCGACTCGATGATTCCAAATTGATTGATGTATACGCACGAGCAATAGATCGTATGACCACCACGATCGGTGGGCCGTTCGGCGATACCGACGACGACGGCGATGCCCTTTTCTTTGGCGGCGTCGCAGATGGGTTGCAAGTGTGCGGCTTCGATACTTACGGCCTGTTCTAAATAAACGGCGTGCAACTCTTTTTGCACGGTCGATTCAAACTGTGCGCCGTCGGTGCGCGACAGCCATAACGGATATGCCGGTAGCAACGTTTCGCCAAAGCAAACGAGTTGTGCCCCGCGCGCGGCGGCGTCGTGAATCGTTTGAACGATCTTGGCCGTCGTTGCAGCGCGATCGAGGAAGACGGGCGCGATTTGGGCGGCGGCGATGGTGAGGTGGTCGGTACTCAAATTCGTAAAACCTCTGCCAATAGAACTAAATGGTGCAACAAGGGTTGCACCCTACAATACTACCCTTCCCCGATCAATCCCGGTACATTTCGGTGCAACGAGAAGCGATTTGACGCGAGCGTAGGCGGCATCCGTAGGGTGCGTCCCTCGACGCACCAACTCGCAAATCAACGGCCAGAAACCACTGGTTACAAACCGGTGCCACAGCGCAAGCAATTAACACAACTTAACGATCCAACAGAGCAATACCCATGGACGTCATTCAATCCAAGATTAACACCAACGACGACATCTTCACCGAAAACAGCCGCCACATGGCCGACCTCGTGCAGACGCTGCGCGAGAAAATCAACGTCGCGAAACAAGGCGGCGGACCGGCGGCTATTGAGCGCCATCAATCGCGCGGAAAGCTCGTGGTGCGTGATCGCATCGATGCGCTCATCGACCCCGACAGCCCCTTCCTCGAATTCAGCCCGCTGGCCGCCAATGACATGTACGACAACGACGCGCCCGCCGCCGGCATGGTCAGCGGGATCGGGCGCATCGCCGGTCGCGAATGCCTCATCGTCGCCAACGACGCCACTGTCAAAGGCGGCACGTACTATCCGATCACGGTTAAGAAACACTTGCGCGCCCAAGAGATCGCGCATGAAAACAACTTGCCGTGTATCTATCTCGTTGACTCGGGCGGCGCGTTCTTGCCATTACAAGCCGAAGTCTTTCCCGATCGCGATCACTTCGGCCGCATCTTCTACAACCAAGCGCGCATGAGTGCCGAAGGCATTCCGCAGATCGCCGTTGTGTTGGGCAGTTGCACCGCCGGCGGCGCGTATGTACCCGCTATGAGCGATGAAACCGTGATCGTGAAAGAGCAAGGCACCATCTTTCTCGGTGGCCCGCCGTTGGTGAAAGCCGCGACGGGTGAAGAAGTGACTGCCGAAGAGTTGGGCGGTGCCGACGTGCACTGTCGCACGTCGGGTGTGACCGATCATTACGCCGTCAACGATGAAGACGCGTTGGCCATCACACGGCACATCGTCGAGCATCTCAATCAGCGGCCCAAGCACACGCTCAAGCTGCAACCCGTCGAAGAACCGGCGTACGATATCAAAGAGATTTACGGCATCATCAATAAAGACATTCGCAAGCCCTACGACGTGCGCGAAGTTATCGCGCGGCTCGTCGATGGCAGCCGCTTTCACGAATTTAAGGCACTATACGGCACCACGGTCGTCACGGGCTTCGCGCACATCTGGGGCTACCCCTGCGGCATCGTGGCCAACAACGGCGTGCTGTTTCGCGAAAGCGCGCAGAAGGCGGCGCACTTTGTCGAGCTATGCAGCCAGCGCGGCATACCGCTCATCTTTTTGCAAAACATCACCGGTTTCATGGTCGGTAAGGCTTATGAATCGGGCGGCATTGCCAAGGATGGTGCCAAGATGGTCGCCGCCGTTAGCAACGCGTGCGTGCCGAAGTTCACTGTCATCATCGGCGGCAGCTACGGTGCAGGGAACTACGGCATGTGCGGTCGGGCCTATCAACCGCGACTGATGTGGATGTGGCCCAACGCCCGCATCAGCGTGATGGGCGGCGAACAAGCGGCCAACGTACTCGCCACAGTCAAGAACGATCAACAAGTCCGCAAAGGCGGCGCGCCAATGACCGACGCCGACGCGGCGGCGTTTAAACAACCGATCCTCGATAAGTACGAAGCGGAGGGCAACGCGTATTACTCGACGGCGCGCCTGTGGGACGACGGCGTGATCGACCCGGCGGACACGCGCATGGTGCTGGCGTTGGGGATTGGGGCGAGTTTGAATAGGGCGTATGAGGGGAGACGGGCTAGTTTGTTTAGGATGTGATTTCGCAAAACGCCAAGGACATACCGTTATGATCGATCCGATACTGGGTACACTGTCGCCAATTCCCTCGATGCCCGAAGACTTTAAGGGAACATTCGAATACCAAGATCGAAGAATTGATCTGATTTTAGCTGGAGACGGCAAACCGATCGGAGAACCGATTCGCCTTGCTCATATGCTAATTCATGATTTAGACAATCACGACAAAACGGCAAAAGCGATAATCGCGAGAGACTTGCTTGATACCTATAACAGCGGCTGGAACGAGTATATAACAATTCAAGAGGATGGTACTGAGCTACACGTTAGTAATCCGAAACTTTCGCAAAGTAGCTTTATAGCAAAACTGCACCTAGACGCGATCAATGTAACTGGAGATAACATGATTGACCTATACTACGACGATTCTCGACTTTTCTGGGGCCATGCAGTTGTCGTTACATCCTTTGATGGAGTGAAATTCGAGAACGCCAAAGCACGAATCGAAGGATAAATCTTACGTTCAGTAAGGTCTGCCATGCGGACCCTATGACTGTGCGTACGCTAGGAAATACGTATGGGACACTCGATTCAAATTGTAGCTGATCGTCTTGAGATCATTAACGACTTGGACCTTTTCGCCTTGATTGCGATCATCACGACCGAGCCATACAACAAACGATTTACATCATTGAATAAGTGCTTAGTTGCTTGGCGCAATCAAATAGAAGTCTCCGGTCCGGGCACCATTGAACTCAATCTCGAAGCAATTTTTGCTGATGATTCGGCGAGAATAGACATGCTATCCCTATTGACAGAAATCGAAAATGAATACAAACGACGTGGTGACGCGATTCCTGCGTCAGTACTAAATGAGCGTTGCCGCGCAGCCGGTGTCATTTTTAATGATTATGCAACGCGCTTTCTCTTCAGCACAACTGAAGCGATTAGGCGCCTGCTCCTAACTCCGATGTAGGGGTCCGCACCGCGGACCGTTTGCCGGTGTGGCACGAGAATCAAACAAGTTAAACGTCGTCAGACACTTAGAGTGCCTATTCACGCGTTTTCTATCCACGCTCTCAATAAAATGGTCCGCGATGCGGACCCTACGAATTGAGGCCACAACACCTATGACATCTTACTGTTTCGAAGTTTGGTATAAGAAACCAGAAAGCGCTGAAACGGAAAACCAGATCATGGAATGGGTCAAACCATTTCGCGGTCGATTGGACTACCGAGAGGATAACAATAAGGCAATATGCCTCACGCTCGAGTTTCCGGATTACGAATCAGCTCATGCGGCGTATCATCTGATTCATAGCAAAGAATTCCACGTCGAATCTTTTTGCGCTTACGGTGAATACGAAAATTGGGAAGATGTGAATTAGAACACAAACCGTGTAGGGTCCGCACCGCGGACCGCTTGTCAGAATAAGCGCGGGACAAAACCGAGCACGAGCAGGCAATTCGACTCGACGGGTCAGCGCCCATCGAACGCAGCACGCCCCCGCAACGAATGGTCCGCGGTGCGGACCCTACGGGCTCCTCGGCGGTTGGCACTGACGGCTCGGCCTAGCAGGCAGCTTAAAAAACGGGTGCCACTGGTCGGCTCGCCCGCCAGTGCACTGGGCGCTGCGACAACTCAACCCCACTGGCGGGTGGCCCTGTTGAAATTCGTCGAGACAACCCCCGTGCCACTGTTCTGTGAACAGTGTCCACCAGCGACCGTCGCACTATTCGACGACTCCGAATCTCCGAACAAGATCCCTTTGACGATCAAGAGAAACGACGTCGCTCTAACGTCAACTCCCGTTTCGCACTGTTCATAGGACATTGGCCCAAAGCACCTCGCAAACTCCTCGTGAACGAAGGGGATACCCGGGTCGTCCCTTCGCAAAAGACTTTAGTTCTTAGATAGCCCTGTCCAAACTCACCGAGCTGAACCGCTTGTTATTGTAACCATATGCTAATATTATTTATTTTTTCTGCTTATTTCACTGAAGAGGTTTTTTCGATGTCTCAGAAGATTCTAAAATACAGCGTGGCGTGGAGCCCAAAGCACGAACGAGGGGTAATTCGAATAAAGACGAGGTCAAAAACTGGAAATATTGAGTTCTCAAATCCGCAAAGCTTTGTGGCCGCCCTGCAAATATTGCAATGGGATGATGACCCGCACATTAGCAAGGACGGTTGGATAATAACCGGACTAGAGGCTCCGGGATTTCCCGAATAGGCGCGTGGCATGCTTGCCCTTCCAAGCAAGCATGACGGCTAGCGCGGCGACGGCCACGTTTATCGATTCTGATGGCCCCCCGCGCGCCCCGCATGCTCCCCTTGAAGGGGGAGCATGGCACCCCCGAGGTCGATTTATTTCTTTGCGGCGGCTAGCACCGGCAGCTCGGTGTAGCAGGCGGCGTCAATAACGGGTGCCACTGGTCGGCTTGCCCGCCAGTGCACCGAGCGCTGCGACAACCTAATCCCACCGCGTGACCGTGGGCCGTATCGGTGCATCGGAGGCTCTCCCGCCATACACACGCCAACTACGACCACTTCCAATCCAACGGCCCGCCGGTGGGCGCATGCAAGTGATTATTTCGTATTGCAGAACGGCTTTCGAACGATGCCGATACGGCCGAGAGTTCGCGGGTTAGTTAAGGCTGGTTCTGCGCCCGAAAGCACTGGCGGCCAAGCCGACCAGTGGCACCCGGCGGCTCGCGCGATCAATTGTTAAATTGCGTCCACACGTCGTTCACGAACTCGCCAAAGAAAAACAAGAAAAACGCCGCCAAGCCGGAGAAGATCATGAAGCCGAAAACGAGCAGCAAAACGAGGCACGAAGCCTTCTCGGCATTGGGGCGATGCATCCACGCGAACAGGCTGGTCGCTACCATGATCAGCACGCCCGTCCCGATGCGCGAGACTTGCAGAATCGTCGTTTCGGAGCCGATGCCGATGACGATCGACGTTACGGCCAAAATGCCAAGAAGGACGAATACAAAGATACGTCCAAGCGGCCCGTCTCCGACGACATCTAAAAAGTCAAAATCCATAATTGAGCCCAGGTGACTGTTTCGACAATCAAAATTCAGCGAAAGCGGTGCGCGGCCATGATGAAATAAAATGCCTAGTGTATCGACCTATTCTAGTACCCTTTACGTTCGACCGTCGGGCAAAAGACGGCTGTCAATTCATATCAAAATACACGACCTATTCGAACGATCATAACAGGCAAACGAAAAAAGGCCCGCGATGCGGACCCTACGAATTGCCGTACTCAATAACAACGGCCTACTAATAATCACTCTCTGCAATCGCTTAACGATCCGCCAACTTCCCAAACGCACGATCCAACGCGCGCTCCGCTTTCTCGATAGCGCCTTTGTACGCCTGATCGACGGTCGCCGCTTGGTTGCTGACTGTGATTGGATCTAGGCCGCGCGGTCGGGCTTCGAGTTTGCAGCGAATGTCTTCGCCCTTTTTCTTCTTATCGCTGTCTTCGTCGGCGATGTGTATCTCGACGCGCGTCAGCTTATCGACGAAGCGCTTCATCGAACTGTTTACCGTTTCTTCGATCTTGCGGATCAACCCTTCGCGGCCATCGACATGGTTGTCGGTGTTGACTTGAATCTGCATGCTGGTCCTCCAATTTCCAATCAGCATTCGCCTGTCTCACTGTCGTATTCTAGCGATATAATCGAATTCTAGCCCATGCACGCAGCCGAAAACCGCGACCGCGACGGACAGGGCCCGACGGGAAAATTTTCCGCGACCGGTACGGAAACTAACGCACCGATTGTAAAGTCAGTTACAGGAACCACTTCGATGACGGCTAAAGCGATATTAAAGAAACTCGAATCCCTCGGTAACGAAGCGCGCCGCAAACACAACACCAAGGCCGGCGCCCACGACAATCAGTTCGGCGTCAAGATGGGCGACATTCGAAAGCTCGCCAAAGAGATCAAGACGGATCACAAGCTGGCGTTGCAACTCTGGAAGACGGGCAACATTGAAGCGCGGCAACTCGCGATCTTAATCATGGAGCCAAAGAAGCTTTCGGCCGATGAGATCGATCAACTTGTACGGTCGGTGAAGTTCGCGTACGTAGCCGACTGGCTTTATTCGTATGTCGTGAAAACGCATGCCGACGTCGAAATGCTGCGCCAGCAATGGATGACCGACGACGACCCGATGGCCGCGCGCTTCGGTTGGAGTGCAACGACCAGCCGCGTGGTCAAGAAGCCTGACGGGTTAGATTTGAAGGGGCTGCTCGATCGCATCGAAGCCGAAATGAGCGACGCCGCGCCGGAAACACAATGGACGATGAATATGTGCCTGGGCGAAATCGGCATTCATCATGAGAAGCATCGCAAACGCGCGATCAAGATCGGTGAAAAGCTGGGCGTGTACCGCGACTATCCCGTATCGAAGGGCTGCACCTCACCGTTTGTGCCGATTTGGGTTGCCGAAATGATAACGCGACAAAAATGAACGTACCCACATTTGAAACCATGCCGTCCGTCGCCGCCGCGCGCGTCTCGTTGCGACCGTTAACACCGAACGATACCGACGATCTATTCGCCGTATTTGGTGATGCTGAGGTCATGCGCTTTTGGAGTTCTCCACCTTGGACGGATCGAAACGACGCCGTTGAGTTAATCGAGCGCGTCACGCGCGGAGCGGCCGACAACGCATTCTATCAGTGGGGTGTAGCGTCAAACGACGGTAATACCGCCATCGGCACGTGCACGCTCTTTCAGGTTGACCGGCGCAACCGTCGTGCGGAAATCGGTTTTATTCTTCGCCGCGATATGTGGGGCAAAGGATTGATGTCGGAGGCGATCGGCGCGTTGCTGAGTTTCGCGTTTCGCACGATGAATCTGCATCGCATCGAAGCCGATGTCGATCCGCGTAATGAGAATTGTTTGAAGTTGTTGGAACGCGCCGGCTTTGTTCGCGAAGGCTTGCTGCGCGAGCGTTGGCTCGTGAATGGCGAAGTTAATGATTCGGTGATGCTTGGCCTGTTGGCGAGCGATTATCAATCAGAATAGCACCACACGCCGCAAACACTGGCATCCCCTGTATTTCCATAATCCGCTAAATCCAGCGTGCACACTGATTTAGACCATTTTTCATTCCAGTTTGGCGTCACGATAGTCTTTCTCAGCCCCGGAGGGGCGCGCTGGTTGAGAGCCATGGATGAAGCGGCGCTCGCCGCGCAATCCATGGTTCATGTTGTATCACGCGTTAAACCGCGGCAGCGGTGCAGGTTACCTACGCCCCTTGCCGGGGCTTAATATTCTCGCGCTCGATGACCCCGGATTACGCTCCGACCGCTGTCGCGGTCTGCGCTCCATCCGGGGCTGTCAACCCATCAGCCCTACCGGGCTTTAAGATTCAATAAACTAAACGCTGTCAGCTTTTTGCCGCTACGGTCAGTTGAAAAACGCTCTAGCATCCCACAACACGCGTTTTTTTGCCGCCAACTCATTTCGAAATAATTGTCACTACCTGTTGCTTGACGATTTTACTTTAATCGGCGTCAACGAGCCCTTATTCTGTCGGCATTCGAGGAGATGGCCGATGAAATCAAACTTAATGCTCGCTACCGTTATTGCAGTTTCCGCAACGTCGCTGCATGCGCAGTCGTTTAACGTTGACGTCGGCATCGCCGATAAGCCGAGCGACAACTACGCCGCTGCAGGCTTGCCCGGGTATTGGAACGCCGTGCACCTACAACATGTCACGCCGTTTATGATCACCCCACATCCACAAGCCGAACCGTTACGCGATATCAACGGGAATGCCACCAATGTCGTCGTGCATCAATTCGGCGGCATGGATCTCAACGGCTCCGATGATCCCGCCACAATTGGTAATGATGCGGGTTTGATGGACGACTTCCTGGCGACGCATTCGCTCTCGCTCGAATCCTGCGTGTATATCAACGGGTTGGAGCCGGGCGAGTACGAGGTCATCACCTACGCATGGATGCCGAACTCACCTGCGACGGACGCGAAGGTGCGCTTTGATTTTAATTCTTATCAACCTTTGGTCGGTGGTGAATGGCCGGGCGGACATGTCGAGGGCATCACGTTTAGCCGCCATCAGTTGACGGTCACGGAAAGCGGTAGCTTGAGTTATATCGGCCTGCATGTCGGCATACCGAGCGGCGGCAACACGACGATCGGTGCCGCGCTGAATGGCTTTCAACTGCGAAAACTTCCGCCATTTGTCACCGCCGATATGAACTGCGATCAACAGGTTGACGGAAGAGATATTGCCGGGTTCGTAACGGCCCTTTTGGATGAAGAACAGTATCGCGCCGCAGAGCCAACGTGTAACATCGATCACGGTGACCTGAGCGGGAACGGCATCGTCGGCCCCGAAGACATTAACGCCTTTGTGAATACGGTTTTGCCTTAACTTGGCCCTCGATTCTCCTCAGGTGATTGGCGTATATCAATCGCCGACGCCCACGTTTAGTAAGCAACCTTGCGCCCAAATCACGCTGATCGAGGGCATCGGCGTAGAAGGCGACGCACACGCCGGCGCGACGGTCAAGCATCGGTCGCGCGTCGCGCGCGATCCAACGCAACCGAACCTGCGCCAAGTGCATCTCATTCATCACGAACTGATCGATGAATTGAACGCGTGCGGCTTTGATATCGCGCCGGGCGTTATGGGCGAGAATATCACCACGCGCGGCCTTGATCTGCTCGGGCTACCGCGCGGCGCAAGGCTCAAACTTGGTGCTGAAGCCGTTATCGAAATCACCGGCCTGCGCAATCCGTGCCAACAGCTCAACGACTACCAGCCAGGGTTGATGGGCGCCGTCCTCGATCGTGACGAGCAAGATCAACTCGTCCGCAAAGCCGGCGTGATGGCAATCGTGCGAACCGGCGGCGTGGTCCGGCCTGCAGATGCAATCTTTACCGAGTTACCATCCACGCCATTTGAGAAGTTGGGACCGGTTTAGGGATAACGATAATTTAACCTTCGTTACAGAATCATCCCTGACTGGATCGTTCTTTGTGTATGTTAAATATCAGGCAACGTTAAATAGCCACGCGATCATATATTTCTTCGCAAACACAGATAGTAGCGTTAGAGATTGCTTCCTCCTCTTCGCGAATGGCAAATAACCCAGCACCGACAAGACCATTAACAATCGACCGCGGCACAATATAACGGGCAGCGAGATACCGCCCCGCTTATCAAAAGTTGTCGAATTCGAGACCCGATGACACCACGACGATAACGTATTAAGCAAATACGCCGAAGGCGTTACGCCAGCTAGCCCCGGGTTGCCGCAACAGCGGCTACCCGGGGAAAGAGTGTTCATCGAAACATTCAACCCCAACGGGGTTGCGGCATTCTCCGCCCGAGCAACGGCGCAACTCTTTCAGAGTTGAATACCGTACCCAATTACATAACCCAGGGTAGCCGCTACGCGTCAACCCTGGGCTACTTGGGATAACACCTTTGGTGTAAAGAATTAATGAGACCAGTTAGTGAACAATAGTGGCTTGGCTTCATAGGCCGAACTACACACCGTCCATCGCTGACTATCGTTATTCGCTCAAAGTACTCCCCACGTTATAGGATTCACCCGTAAACGCGCCTCGCCCCATAGCCTGAAGACCGTCCAACAAGACATCAAACCTCGGCATTCGCATACCGATACAACCACGAAGGCCGCAATGGCCGCTTGGACCGATAGGATGATGCGCCAGTGTTGCCGCATCACACGTTAAAGGCCGGGGAGAACTTACAAATGACTAACGACACGAACCAGCGACTTACTCGCACGACTCGCACCTGTTTACGGACAATGGTTATGACACTTGTCGTAACTGCTTCCGTCACCTTATTGACCGGCGCGACGTGTGCCATGTCGGGCTTGCTTCCAACAGGTGGCGGCTCCGGATCGGGTGGCGGTAACTCAACCGCCGGCGCGACGCCCGGTGTGCTAAGCGTGCAGGTCGCGACGGACTCGTTGGCCCCGGCAGGTTACGCCGTCCCGTCGGCGCAATCGGTACCGGATGATCGAGACGTCAACCTGACGCCAACGGCCTACACGATCGCCTTTAAGCGCATCGTGCTCAAAGTGATCGATCCGTTAACGAATGAAGCCAGCAGCGAAGTTGAAGTTTTCAACACAGATGACGTTGATGACGCATTGATTCTCGACCTGAACAACGACAGCCCCGAATCACTGCTCGATGTGGAAACGCTAACGAGCGGGACCTACAGCAAGGCCGACATCGAAGTGTTCTATCTCGATATGACTGTGCCGACACTGTATCCCGGCACCACGTCGCGCGACATCAAATATCGCATGGTCCTTGAAGAAATGGGCACACTGCAACCACGTGACTTTTTGTTGTACCTCGAACCGGAATGGTTTGAAGACAACACGCAACTCGGCATGACCGTGACCGAAGCGGGTTGGTATTGGATGGATCGCGGCGATCCGGACAACGTCGTTGCCGTCGAAGGCGCGACGGAACACCCGACATTCCCCGTGCTCGATTTGTTCTCGAACGATGAATTCTGGAACGCCGAGCACAAGGTACTCGAAGGCGGCGTCATCAGCCCCGCATTGGAATTCAACGCCGAAACCGGCGGCTTGCTGACGATGCAGTTTGACGTGACCGAGAAGTTCAACTTCAAAGATTACTACGACGACAACACCGAGGCCGACGGCCTGTGGGAAATCCGCCGCGATGGCGGTATCCATCCATTTCCGCCGGATATCGAATGTATACCCTCGGGCGAAGCGTCGTTGGTAACCAATAGCGGTGACGACAACGATGGTGACTCGGGCGGTGATGATAACGACGGGGATGACGACAATAGCAATAGTGGCGGGTCGCTGTCCGGCAACGCAAGCTAACACGTCATCGTTGAAGTAAGAATGCATAAAGGCCGCACCGATCAATATCGGCGCGGCCTTTTTCTTTGCGCGATTCTAATTGCCGAATGCGTTAGCGCTCGAACACAAACAGCAAAACGTCGCTCGCTGTATCTGCCCGCAGCGACAATCGCGATTCGTCTTCAATCTGTGCGCCATCGCCACTACTGAGCGATGCGTCATTTACGCGCACGCCGCCATCGATTACTTGTAACCATGCCTTGCCCGTCGGCAACGCGTCGGTGGTCCATTCTTGCCCCGCATTGAGTCGAACGCGATACAAGCTTACATCCTGTTGAATCGTGAGCGAGCCGTCGCGACCGTCAGGCGATGCGACCAACTGCGTGGCGGGTGCGCCGTTAGCATTTGCATCGAACACCTTCTGCTCGTAGCTCGGCTCTAAATCGCGTTCGCGCGGCCGAATCCAGATTTGCAGCAGGTGCGCAGACTCACTGTCGGACGCATTGAACTCGCTATGCATGACGCCGCGGCCAGCCGTCATGCGCTGCACTTCGCCAGCGTGAATCGTTGAGGCCGAGCCGAGGCTGTCTTCATGTCGAAGCGCGCCCGACAGCATGACGGTCACGATCTCCATGTTTTGATGCGGATGCATGCCGAAGCCCGTGTCGGGCGCCACGCGGTCTTCGTTGATCACGCGCAGCGATTCAAAACCCATGTGGTTGCGATCCAGATAGTCCGCGAATGAAAACGTGTAGTACGTATCGAGCCAGCCGTGATCGGCGTGACCGCGTTCGTTGCTTTTGCGAATGGTGATCATCGTTGATCTCCTTTGTGAGAACTTTGCTTGCATTACTACTCGTGCTTGGGCTTACGCTTGTTTCGATCGCAGCAACTTCTGATCCAATCTCCAACCGCGCACGTTTGTGGCGGCGATCGATATCAGCGCGCCAAGAATGGCAAGGTTCTTCATGAAGTGGATCATCTGGCCTTGTTGTTCCTGTCCTTCGAAGGCCCAGAAGTTATGGAAGATCAGGCTTGCCGGAACGATGAATGCGATAAGCAACAACGCCCCGATGCGCGCCTTGAACCCCAACAACACACTCAAGCCGCCGACCACCAGAAACACGATGGCACCGGCCAGCAAGATGCCCGTCGCAGGCATGCCATGACTGGCCATATAGCCCTGCACTTGGCCGAAGTTCGTGATCTTGTTGCCGCTGCTGGCCAAAAAGATGAACACCAACAAAAAGCGCCCGACCAATGCCCCGATGTTTTCCAATGACGATGTTGTTTTCAGTTCGTTAGCCATGTTCAAACTCCTGCCCCCAATTTGCTTGTTCAAACAAGTATTTTCTCAAAAAAAACGACGTCACTCACTCGGCAGACTACGACGCACTTTTTCAAGCAGGCTGTTGAGTTGTTGTAATTCGCTCGCGTCCAAACCCGCCATCACAGTCTGATGCAAATCGCTTAAAGGTTGATCGATCTGCTTTAACAGGCTGAGTCCCTTGGGCGTGATCTTGACCTGCACCACGCGCCGGTCGGTCTTGCTCCGCTCGCGTTCGACGAGGTCCGACTTCAGCAGGCGATCCACCAGTCGCGTCACATCCGGGTCGAACGTGATCATCCGCTCGCCGATGGCCTGCGACGGCAACCCTTCGCCGCCAACACCTCGCAATATCCGAAGCACGTTGTATTGCTGCCCCGTCAATCCGAACGACTTGAACATACGAGCAAATCGCAGCTCGATCGCGTCGCTCGTACGGTGCAGGTTCAACGCCACCTCCTGCTCGATGTGATCGAAGGGCCGTTCTTTTCGTAGCTCGTCTTGCAACAGTGATTTCGCCATCACTCAACCTCCACTAAACAATATACGTTACAACAACTGTTGTGTCAAGAATGTTTTAACAACAATCCATAAATCCTTATTTTTCAATATATTACACTCACATAGACAGGCCTGCCGGTCAGGGTCGATACCCGCAGCCACGGCTTTCAATTACAGTTTCGGCGACTAACTCCGTCGATTTAGGAGCGCCTGCCGCCATGATCATCGCTCTTGCCGCCCCGCCCGTCGCGACGTCCCTCGACGAGGGAATCGGCCACGTCACCCGCATGCAAGCCGAGGCTGCCGCCGCCGACGCGCGAATCGTGTGCCTGCCGGAGGCATACCTGCCGGGGCTGCGCGGCACCGACATCAGCGTCTTACCCTTCGACGATAACGACGAGGCGAACGTGCTCGCGGCGGTTCAGGCCAGCGCGCGAAACGCCAATATCACCACCATCTTCTGCCACGAACATCTCGCAGCAAGCGGCAGGCAAATCGCGGCGACGGTAATCGATCACGACGGCACCATCCTTGGGGTGCAAACGAAGAACCAACTCGCGCCGTCGGAAGATCCGCATTACGTTCCAGGAACCGAGCGCCGCGTTTTCACCATCGACGGCCTGACGTTTGGCATCGTCATCTGCCACGAAGGGTGGCGCTACCCCGAAACCGTACGTTGGGCGGCGCGACGCGGCGCGCAGGTCGTCTTCCATCCGCACCATACCGGCAGCGACACGACGGGCGTCGAGCTAACACAATTCGGCGACGCGCATGCGCCTTACTACGAGAAGGCGATGATGATGCGGAGCATTGAAAACCGCATCTACTTCGCCAGCGTGAACTACGGCCTGCGCTATCCCGAATCGGCAACGTGCGTGATCAATCCTGACGGCGCTTGCATGCGGCACTTACCATACGGCGCGCCGGGCGTGTTGACCGTGCAAGTCGATCTGGCCGTGGCCGACGGCCTTTACGCACGACGACTGAAGCCGCTGGATTAAGCGACGTAGGTCACCGGCTAACTAGCGACACTACCTAAGCGAACCCGATCACGATTGCAACAGTTGGCTTGGCCAACAGGAATGGCCCCCACGCCGTTCCGCCGACGAGCGGGTACGTTGAATAATTCGTTTCATCGGAAGCATCGCCGTCATCGCCCTGCGTATTCTCATTTATCACCGGCGAGACGCCGATGCTCCCCAATCGATACGACTACCTGCGAGCAAAATCGTCCTTGCGATAACGATCAGATTTGTTTCTGATGGCAAGCAAATAATGATGGCCTATTGTTTTCGCCACTCGGACTGGCAACCGTGCGTTTCGGGAACGACTAGCTAGCTCAGGTATCACCCATTGTCGCGCAAGACCAGCAACCAATCGACGATCGACAGCTTCGCCTTTCAACCCGGGCGCGTCATCGGGAATAAGTATGTCGTGGATTCATTCATCGGCGGCGGTTGGGAAGGCGAAGTCTACAAGGTCATCGAAAAGCGCACGGATATCCCCCGCGCCGCCAAAGTCTTCTACCCCCAGCGCAACCAACGCGACAAGGCCGTCAAGTTTTACGCCAAGAAACTTGACCGCCTGCGCAAGTGCCCGATGGTCATTCAATACCATCACTCGGAAGTGATCCGCTTTCGCAAAACCGATATCACCTGTCTCATCAGCGAATTCGTCGAAGGCGAGTTGTTATCCAAATTCCTGCAGCGCCAACCCAAAAGCCGGCTCGGTGCCTTCGAAGCATTGCACCTCATGCACGCCTTTGCGACGGGCCTCGAACAAATCCACGCCGTTGGTGAATACCACGGCGACATCCACGATGAGAACATTCTCGTCGAACGGCGCGGTATCGATTTCGATATTAAGGTCGTGGACTTTTATCACTGGGGCGCGCCGAGCAAGGCAACGATTCGCGAAGACGTGATTCAGTCGATTCGCATTCTTTACGATGCCATCGGAGGCGCCGCGCACTACAAACATCAACCCGTGGAGCTAAAACAAGTCTGTTGCGGATTGCGGCGCGATCTAATCACCCGCAAATTTCCGACGGCGCGGCACCTGCGCGAACACCTCGAATCATTCCCTTGGACGTCGCGCTGATGGCAGATGACCGACTGATTCTCGGTGTCGAGCGAGACATGGAAGCGTGCGAGGCCGTCACGCGTTCCAAACACGATATCGTCTATTACTCGCACGGTTGGCGCGACGCGTCTTGCGCCGACCGAATTAATGAAGATGGCTTTTTCATTCTCGAGGTCGGCCCGCAACAGTTGGTCGTGGCAGTGACCGACGGATTGGGCGGGCACGACAACGGCGCTTTGGCTTCGCAAACGGCACTACAGGCATTGGCCGATACGATTCAGCAATCGACCGATCGCGGTGATGCGGATTTGCGCGATGCGATTCTTTCCGGCTTTGATGCAGCCAACCGTGCAGTGCTCGATTTGCGCGGCAATCCAGCGACAACATTGGCCGTGGCTGAGATCGATGGGCACACGCTGCGCAGCTATCACGCTGGCGATTCGACCATCTTGATTACAAGCCAGCGCAGTAAACTCAAACTCAAGACGGTCGATCATTCGCCGGTCGGTTATAGCGTGGAAGCGGGGCTCATCGACGAAGTCGAAGCAATGCATCACGAAGAGCGGCACATCGTTTCCAACATGGTCGGCTACGACGGCATGCACATCGATGTCGGGCCACCGCTGAAGCTCGCCGCGCGCGATACGGTTCTGCTTGCCACCGACGGTTTATTCGACAACCTGCACGCCGATGAAATCGTCGCGCTGATTCGCAAAGGAAAGCTGACCAAATCGACGACCGAGCTGATCGAATACTGCCGCAACCGTATGGTCAACCCGACCAACGATGCGGAACCAAGTAAGCCGGATGATTTGACGCTGATTGCGTTGCGGCAGGCACGCACATAACTCCCCAACCCACATTCAACACCAATAACCCAAACCAATTACACCCATTAGCGCGTAATTAAAACATACCCAATGCCGTTACGTATATTTTTATTTTTCTCTTTATTTTTTACATACCTCTCGATTAAATACTAACCCAGTTACGTCCACTGACCCTTAATCACGTCTAGCGCAGAGCAAGGAGAACATCATGAGAAGGGCTTATTGTATCTCAGAGGGACGGCGACACATATTTATCCTGCCGACTCTCACCCTAATTGCAGGATTCGCCACCGGCTGCGACAACAGCGCAAAAAGCAACGCTGTAATTGGCCAAGGAGGTGGGTGTAGAATTACTGCAGACTTCGATTGAAGTTCGCCCACCGGAAATCCTCCGACCGTGCAAATCGACATTACAAACGTCACAATAACCCCCAGCGCCGGCGAGACTGTCGGCGGAAGTCGCGTGACGATTTGGGTCGATGTAGATGGTGATGGCAGAATTGACGTCGACGAATATACAAATGGAAATGGCATTCTGGACCCTGGTGAAGTTGATAAGGATGGTGATGGCCGGGCAGACAGTGCAGAACCTAGTGCCCAACAAACGACAATCCCACCACCAACAAACCCCGGACCCGATGGCGCAGGCCCCTCTAATGGAACACAACCGGTCCCGGCAACCATCGTGGCTCCTGTTACAGGTGGCAAAGTCACGATCCGTGCTCGAAGCGAGATTGACGTTGTCGGCCCAGGCGGTGGTACACCAGACCCATATACAGTGTCGGGCGGAACTACCATCCGGCCGTAACACCCGTTCGGGCGTACTTAATAAAAGTTTCTCGCAAAAAGGTTCGAAAAATAAACCGGATTCTGTAACATCGTATTTTGTCGATATTGCGGCGTAATCTGACGGAGATCAACCCATGAACACGACTTCCAAGCGATCAGTTTATTCCATATTCTTTGTGATAGCCCTTCTCTTTGCTGGCAGCATTACTGCAGTAGCAGGATATATTCAATGGGCAGAAACACCGGTGATTGAGCGTTGGTTTGATGCCGGGACCAAATCGCAACCGGTACTGTTTGAATGCTGGGTCTTTAGAGACGGTTCCGCCGAATTCAAGATAACGCCCAAAGTAAAACTGACAGGCGACAAGGCTTTATCTAGCAGGTTAATTACAGTGAATGGGAAGATATTTGAAATGTCGGTTCGCATTGATAAAGAAGAACGCACGTGCTTGTATGGTGTTGTACCAGTTGGCACCTTTACGCTCGACGAAAATATCTCGTACACGCTAAAGGCATTCGATGGAATTGGGACGTTGCTCGTTGACGACGCGGCCACCAATTCGCCACTACCGTAAAGAGGCGATTCCAAGCAACTGGTGAAGTCACAAACTCATACGAGATTCCAGAATGAAGAAGGCGGTGCTACCCAGATCGGTCGCACCGCTTTCTTTAAGATGACGAACAAGTCTCTCGTGATGGATTTCGAGAAAAATCAACGACGAGATATCTCAACCCGGTGGCATTCAGGTGTGGGGACTGACACTTTCGCCTACCGAACCGCCTTCAAAAAGATGACCGGATCAGTATAATCCCCTAACGTCAATTCGCAAACCCCTACCCCGCACTGATTCCCGGTCAACTCCCACATGTCAAATGTAAATCCAGTCAGGTTGCTGGGCATGAACGTGATCGTGGTGCCCGTTTTCATTTCGGCAATGAACACAATACCCTCATTGGCCGCCAACGCGCACGGTCAGTTTCAGCATACGCTGATAAACCAACTCCACGGATTCATTGCTACTCATGTCTATCGCAATTCCGCCGACATAAACTCGATCACGGCCGTCGCAACTTCGTCGTCCCAATTATTCGAACGCACGATATTGACGAGCTTGCCGTCCGCATCGGCCAGCAGCGCTGTCGGTAGTCGACGTATGTCGTAGTCATGCAGCAATGGCGTTTGAAAACCGCGCTTCAGTATTCCCGACGCCGCAACAAAGTCGTAGTCGGCCAACGCCTCTTTCACGGTCGATTCATCTTGTGCCAACGCCGCAATCACGATGGACGCGTTATTCGCATGCCCAGCTTGCAAGGCTCTCGCGATTTGATTCAAACAATCGAGCGACGGTGTTTGTGTCGGCCCGATCACAAGCAAGACCGTAGGTCGATCGACGGCGGGCAACTGAATCAAACCGCCATCCACCGACGTTAGGCTCGCAGTTAACGTTTGCCCCATCCGCGTCAGTGATTGACGCTGGCCCTCAACGACGTTGGTCCACGGATGGTGCGGGTGATGCGTTTCAAAATCCGATTCGAGTCGTTCTAAGCACTCGACGTTCCAATCATCCGCGGCGCGCAGCACCAAGCGCTTACCGATGGGCAATGCCAATTCGTGCGCCGCATAACATTGCCAATAGTCGTTTTCGCGACTGTGCCGCAGCGCGTCACCCTCGTCCGCCCACTTGGAATCAATCTCGTCGGATTCGTCGAGATACAGCGCCGTTCGCTCGGCCAGCGCGGCAATCTCAAAATTGGGTTCGGCGATCAGCATGCGATCGACGGTCGCGCGCAGCGTTTCATCACTGCCGCTTGTAAGCGTGAGCGCTAACCGTCGCGAATCGACTTGCGCCCGGCGGAAAGCAAAACTGTTCGCCGCAGCGGGATTGTTGAATTCGATTTCGTTAAACGCTTGCGCGATCGCGTTGAGACGTTGCGCGTCGGCATGCATCCATGCCAGCGGCTCGTCGATTTTCTGGGCGGGTGTTTGAAGAAACGCGTTCCAATCAGCCAGCGGCTGACCAATTCCAAGCGGGCGGTTTGCAACGACCTGAGCATATAGAGGGCCAGCAAATAGCGCGAGGCAAATCCAAACCCGCGCCGTTGCGCGTATCGCTCTTCGAAGATTTGCAGCGTTGCGTTGCATACGCATCACTCAGTCGCTAAGACCGTCGGCCTCGGCAGGTTGCAGGTCTGTCAACATGGCCGGTGCATCGTCATAGTCGCTGTCGTCCATCTCGGCCTGATGCAGTCGATGGTCTTTCCAGAAGTTTAGCATCAACAACAACACACCCACGACCAACAGTGCGTCGGCGATATTGAATATCCACGGCCATATGCCCTTGCCGCCGACCAACGGCCAACTTTCAGGAAAGATAATTTCGATCTTGATGAAGTCGCGCACCACCGGCTGCATGCCGGAGCGCTCCACATCGACCGGCCGCCGCATACGCACGTCGCGATCCGAATTGGGAAAGCGCAACACCACGCCGTTTTCGCTGGCGGGCTCGACCAAATCGCCCACCATCCGGCCGCCGCTTTCAAAGTAGGCGACGTACGCTTTTTCAAATGTGCGGTCGTACAAATTGCCCAGCGCGCCGCCGAGCACCAAGCCGAGCGCGATATGCATCGACCAGCGCTTGCGCCCGGAGCTTGCAAACAGATACAACACGAACAACAACGCAATCACCGATGCACCGATGAACACGGGGGCCAGACCGGCGCCGATGCCGAACAGCGCGCCGGGGTTGAGCGACAACTGCAAACTGCAGACGTTATCCAACACGCGAATCGGGTTTTCGTAGGGAATCGTGGAGAAGGCCCAATGTTTGGTCCAAAGATCGATGGCCAATCCGATGAGCGTGATCAACCACAAACGCGCGTGGCTGGGCGCATGCGTCAACGCGCTGGCCTGCGGGCCAGTATCCATAGCATTTGAATGAGATTCGATGGCGCCGTCCGTTGACGACGGCGCTGTAGGAAGATCGCTCACTGTTGCGTTGACCGCCCGCCGGTTTGGCTACGCGCCGCGACGCATTTGGGCCTCTTGCGCCCGCTTATACTCGATGCAATAGCGTGCCCACGGCTTGGCCCGAAGTCGCGGCTTCGAGATCGGCTGATGGGTCGCCAGGCAAACGCCGTAGGTCCCATCCTGAATGCGCTGGAGCGCTTCGTCAATCTCTTTGAGGATTTGCCGCTCGTTTTGGATCAGCGTGATCGAAAATTCCTGCTCGTAGTTGTCGCTGCCGATGTCAGCCATGTGGATCGGCATCTTGGTCGCTTCGCCGCCATCCGCGAGCCGATTCTTGCGCAGCGCCTCGTCTTCCATCGTGGCCATATCGCCGGCGACTTCACGACGACGGGCGACCAGCGCCTTTTTGAAGAGCTTGAGTTCTTCGACCGAGTACGGGCTGGGCGGCAGCGGCTTCTTAACCACGATATTGCCATTGGGCGTACGCTCCAACACGCGGCGGGTGGAACGACGAACGGCGGGTTTTCGTTTGGGTTTCTTTGGGGCCGGCGCAGCGGCTCTTAAGGATTTCAGACGATCTGCGGGAATCAAACGCTTAAGGTCTTCGACCGAACGGCGATTAGACAATGCAGTCCCTCCCAAGGCGCATCCATGCGTGCCGCTCGCGTCGGACAACTCCGTTGTCGCCAACCTCTATCGAAAGACGAGCGGCCATATCTCGATGACGTTGCCGCCATCAAGAAACGCCCAGTATAGCTTTCCGGAAAATCGCATGTCAATTATCGTGTTGTGTAGGAATCGTGAAGATTGAGCGAGTAAGGCGATATCCGGTGTAATTAAATGTCCTGTTAATATCGCTTATTGGCTCGCAATCGGCGAATTAAAGTCTTTACCGTGCATAGGCCGATAGATGGCATTTGAATTTTCGATCGAAACAAATGACAGCGGCACGCATGCCCGCTGCGGCACGCTGCAAACCCCGCACGGACCGATATCGACACCCGTCTTTATGCCCGTCGGCACGCGCGGCTCGGTCAAAGGCCTCACGCCGAATCAAATCAAAGATGTCGGCTCGTCGATCATTCTCGCCAATACATACCATCTGGCATTACGCCCCGGTTCGGAAATCGTGCGCGAACTCGGCGGCCTGCACGAATTCATGCAGTGGAGCGGACCGATTCTGACGGACAGCGGCGGCTTTCAGGTTTTCAGTCTCGCCACGCTCAACGACATCGACGACGACGGCGTGTCGTTTAAGTCGCACATCGACGGCACACCCATGCGGCTCGACCCCGCAAGCTCGGTGAAGATTCAGGAAGACCTCGGTGCCGACATCATCATGGCGTTCGACGAATGCCCGGCGCTACCCGCCGAGCGCACGACGCTTGAGCGCGCCGTCGATCGCACCATTCGTTGGGCCGGTCAATGTCGCGACGCGCAGTCGCGCGACGATCAAGCGCTGTTCGGCATCGTGCAAGGCGGGCTGAATCTCGACATGCGTCTTAGCTGCATGGAGGCGCTGGCAAAACTCGACTTACCCGGCTACGCCGTCGGCGGACTCTCTGTCGGTGAAGACCCAAACGAGATGGCTACGCTGTTACAGGGTTTCGCGCATCAGATGCCCGCCGAGAAGCCGCGCTATTTGATGGGTGTCGGTCGCCCCATCGATATCGTCCGCGCCATTGCTAGCGGTATCGACATGTTCGATTGCGTCATGCCCACGCGCAATGGTCGCAATAGCTTTGCCTTTGTCGAGGACGGCGTGCTGCGCCTGCGCAATAGCCGCTACAAACTCGACGACACGCCGATCGACGCAAAATGCGATTGTTATTGCTGCCAGAACTTCTCCCGTGCGTATCTGCGGCACTTATTCCTTGCCAACGAAATGCTCGGCCCGACGCTGCTTTCGCTGCACAACCTGCGGCATTATCATCGCCTGATCGACCGCGTTCGGTCGGCGATTCGCGCCGGCACGCTGGCCGATTTGCTTGCAACGATGGAAGAACAGCATGCCGGAAATCAAAACCCGGCAAAGGATAGCGAATAGATGAACTGGACCGTGATCCTGCAGATTTTGGCAGAAGGCGAAACCACAGGCGGCAGACCTCCGACTATGTGGGATTCCTTACCGCTGTTCGCCATGATGGGCGTGATCTTTTATTTCATTTTGATCCGCCCTCAGGGCAAGGAACGAAAACGACGCGAAGCGATGCTCTCGGCCATCAAGAAGAATGATAAAGTCGTCACGGCAGGCGGGATTATCGGTACCGTCACATCCACCAAAGATGACGAAATCACGCTCAAGGTCGATGAATCGACCAATACCAAAATCACCTTTTCGCGGGCGGCGATTCAGAAGGTGATTACGGCCAGCGCGAACGACGACGACAAAAGCTAGTCGCGCGACAACATTACCCATCCGGTTTCTTTAAATTCAATTTGGCCTATATGCGGCCAATCCGGCTTTTCCGACCGAAAAACGCACATTTCTCGGTTCTCGCCGCCAAATCTGCTGCCAAATCACTTTTGCAACGCCCCCGACCCTGCCGTTTATAATGTTTGAGAACAAGACCCGCACCCAACCCATTTAGATTGGGAGATTTCGACGCCATGCAAAAACTGCGCACCAAGCCCGCCCGCATCCTGATGATGCTCGCCCTCGTCGGCGGCCTCGTCTTCGCAACCGTTCAAATCAACTACGCTCAGGACACCACCGGCGGCAGCGCGCCGGTCATCACTGACCAGTTCAATACGGTGACGTCGGGCGCACTCCAGGCGCGACGACCCGGCCTGCAAATCACGGCGTCGCAGAATGTGAGTCTCGACGATTTCGATTCGGAACCGTTCGAAGAAGATACCGAGTTCGTGCAGGACACGATCAACGTGTTTGTGCTTCAGATCATCGAAGTGATCGACAACATCCTCAGCTCGCTCAGCCTTGCCGTCGGCGGTAACCCGTTTGGTGGCGGAGGCCTTGGCGGTGGCGGCTTGGGTGGCCTGTTCGGCTTGCTGACCGGCGGCAGCGGAAGCATCCCGATCAGCTAAGCGCGAGTAATCAATTCAAATCATCAACGAAACACCGTAGCCAGATGGCTGCGGTGTTTTTTATTGCGCTGCGGCGAGCGGTGGTGATGACGCGGTTTGCGATCCCGCCTCTGGCTTTGACGTGATCCAGATCAGCGCCAACGCGCCAAGGAAGATGGCGAGGAAGATTGCATCGCGCAACGTGATGCCGGCTGTGGGTACACCAAGCGAGTCAACCATTCCAAAGAAATCGAGCAGTCGCGTGTCGTCTTGGTTTTCGCTCATCCAAGCGGCGAGCGTGCCGAGACCATTGTTGCAGATGTGAATAATGATGCCGGGCAGGAGAGAGCCAGTGCGCCAGCATACGAGCGCAAGGAAGATACCAAGGATGCCCGTCGTCGGAATCTTGATCAGTTGAATGTGGTACAGGCCGAAAATTAGGCCGACCAACAATACCGCCCGCCCCGCCCCAATCGAACTGCGCAAGCCCGATTGGAGAAATCCGCGAAACGCAAACTCTTCGCAAATGCCGGGCAAGATCGCAAAGATGAGGAGCAGCGCAACCACTGGCATGCTCATCATGCTCGTCGCGAGGAATTCAAACTCCGACAGCGAAGCCGATTCACCAAATAGCGCCAAGGCATTCTTCGCGATTACCTGCGACACCGGCACCACCACCAGCCCCATTACGATGGCCAACGCCAGGTGAATTAGCTTCGGCATACGCAACGAGAACGTGTTTACCAAATCCAGCTTCATGTACCACGCCAAAAAGATCGGCGTGGCGGCGAATAATAACAGTTGCGTCACGACCACTGGCTTGGCCAACCCTTGCCAGCCCGCCATCGGGTCGCCCAAGCTCGATTGCACGTAGAAATTGATCGGGAATAACACCGCCAACAGCAAGATCGCAAACGACGCCGAAGGTGCCGCCGCCGGTCGCAAAAACTTTCGCTGCAACAGCGTTTTGTATGAGCCGACGTCGCTGAACAACACCGACTCGTTACCGTAGATGCGCGCCGCCGTTACGACTGCCGCCGCCGCATAGAAGCACGTCGAAATCAAACACAGCGCGACCGTCGACGCTTCGAAGTTGCCCAGGAACAACTCGCGCATCAGTATCACGATGTTTGCCACAGGTATGACCGTCAGCACGCCCTGCAATTCGATGGTCGGCATGTACGAGACGACCATCGCGGGCACGATCGCCGACATCATCACGGGCATCATGTAGTTCTGCGCTTCCTTGAACGTGCGCGCGAAACTGCAAACCGCCAACATGACGCCGCCGAACAACACGGCAAACGGAATCATCGACAGCAACACGACGGGCACCGCCTCGGCAACGAAAGTCGCCTTGCCCGCCTTTTCCATTTCGAGTCGTTGCCGCCGTTGCAGGTGATCTTTTTGTAGCCACTCCATACTGCCGGGTTTCGCAGGGTTTTCGAGCAGGGCTTCTTCCGCCGCCGCCGCATCCAGGTCGGTCGTTGCCGCGTTGCCCGCCGCGATGATGTCACCGATGCCGCCGTAATGAATCACGGCCGTCATCGACGCGAGGTTTAACGTCGTCGTCAGCATCGCAATCGTGACGATCACGCCGAACTTGCCCGCCACAATCTGCCCCGTCGGCACCGGCGAAACGGCGAGTGTTTCCAACGTGCCGCGCTCGCGTTCGCCCGCCGTTAAGTCAATCGCCGGATACATCGCGCCAGTGACCGTCATCGTGACCAACAAGAAGGGCACGATTAGCGCGAGCGCCTTGGCGAATTGTCGATCGGGACTGGTCGTCGAAAGGTTGGACGTGATGACCGGCGTGAGCACATCGAGCGAACCGGCCAACGATTCCACGCGCGTGCGGATTTGCCGCTCGGCTTCGTTCGAGAGAATGCGATTGAGTTGCCCGGAGACCACTTCCGACAGCGGGCTGGTATCGCTGTAGAGAATCTGCACCAGACGATTGCCGTCGCTCGCGGCGTCTGCGTTGGCTTCGATCTCGCGCGTAATGACGGCCGCATGAAACAAGCCGCTGCGCACCAAGTCCCACAAATGCGACGGATCGTCGGCGACGGCGATTTTGATTTGCGCTGAACCGAGCCGCGTGCGTAACTGTTCGCGCGTATTCGCTGTTTCGGCGGCGTCGCTACCGTGCAAGGCTTCGAGTTGTTGTTGCCACGCCGCGACTTCAGCGTCTTCGTTGGCCAGCACGCCTTCGAGCCATTGCTTCTGCGTTTCGGTCGGCACGACCACGCGATATTCGCGTTGTTCCTGTCGCCCCTTTTCAGATGAAAGCGCCTGCACCAACACCAGCATCAACACCGGGTAGAGCACGATCGGCACAAAGACCATCGCCATGAGCGTGCGGCGATCGCGCAGCGTTTCGATGAGTTCCTTCTTATAAACCGTCCAGATGCGGCTATACCGACCCATTACCGCACCACCCCTTCGCCGCCTTCGAGCACGTGTTCAGACTCGCCGCAAAGCGCGAGGAAGATTTCGCTCAAACGGCGTTTGCCGGTTTGTTCGCGCAACGTCGGCAAATCACCCTCACCGACGATGCGGCCGTCATGAATCAAGCCGAAGCGATTGCAGATCACTTCAGCATCGTCGAGATAGTGTGTAGATAAGATGATCGCCTTGCCCCGCGCGCCTTCTGCTCGAATGAAGTCCAGCACCACGCGATTGGTCAACACATCGAGCCCGAGTGTCGGCTCGTCCATGATCAAAATCGGCGGATCGCCGATCAAGGCGCGTGCGATATTGGTGCGTTGCTTTTGGCCTGTTGAAAGTCCGCCGCAGCGTAAGTCGGAAAACGCCTTCATATCGAGCCATTCGATCAGCTCGTCGATACGTCGCAGGCGCGACACCCGATCCATGCCGATCAATTCGCCGAAGTATTTCAACAGCTCGCGCGGCGTTAGGCGTTGATACAGACCGGTGCTAGCCGTGAGGTAACCGAGTTGGCGCTTCGCTGTCTCGCGATCCAAGCGCGGGTCGTATCCCGCAAGCAGGGCGCGACCCGATGTGGGCGTGAGCAACCCCGCAATCATGCGCAGCGTCGTGGTCTTACCCGCACCGTTTGGGCCGAGTAGACCGTAAATCTCGCCCGGGCGCACGTTAAACGACACGCCGTCGGCCGCGCGCTTTTCGTCGCCCTCGGTCGTCGGGAATATCTTGGTTAGCTCGTGCACCTGCACGATGGGGTCGGTCGCATTCATGGCGGCTCACTGTAAGCGGTTGTGAATCGTTATCAACGGCGAAGTCAATCGAATATCACGTGCATGGTTGGCGCGCGGCTGCGATCGCCGCGTGAAGTCTCCCGCTTGAGAAGACATCGGTTACAAACCGGTGCCACAGCGCAGTGGGTGCCCCTGCCCCTCTGGGGCTGGGGGACAATCCCAAATCGCGCGTAGAATGAATCGACCATGTGTGCCAGCCGCGCCGAAAAGGCGACGCCATCCTTGCTCGAACCGACGACGTTGCGCCATGCGCGTGTCGCCGAAATCGCTCTGCTGCGCAACGTGGACCGCGTCTATTCCTACATGATTCCCGACGAGTTGGCCGAATGCGTGCAACCCGGCATGCGACTCACCGTGCCGTACGGTCGCGGCGATAAGCCATTAACGGCGTATTGTTTGGCCATCACCGAGATGCCGTGGGATACCACGCTCAAGCCAATCATCGACATCGTTGACGATGTTTCATTTTTGTCGCCACCGTTGATCGAACTCGGTCGCTGGATGGCAGAGTATTACGCCGCGCCGCTCGGCCGCACGCTCGATTGGATGGTCCCCGCCGCCGTGAAAAAAGGTGCGGGATTGCGCAACGTGCGCTACGCACGGCTCACTGCGAATAATGAATCGCCGACGACGTTACCCGCCAAGCAAGCAAAGGTCGTCGCGACCATGCGCAGTGCCGCCGACGATGCCATCGCCATCGATGCATTGTTAGACAAGGCCGATTGCACGAACGCCGTTATCAAATCGCTCGAGAAAAAAGGCGTGCTTGCGATCGAAACACGGCGCGAACCAACGGATGGTGACATTGCCGCGCGCGAGGTCGATGACCCCGCATTTCACCTTACCGACCATCAAAACGCCGCCATCGACCGAATCGCATCGGCCATCGCCAAACCCGATTTTCTCGTTCATTTGCTATTCGGCGTAACGGGTAGCGGCAAAACAGAGGTCTATATTCAAGCGATTCGCCGCGCCCTGGCCGCGGGTAAGCAAGGCATATTGCTCGTGCCCGAAATCGCGCTTACCACGCAGACCGTCGACCGCCTTGCTCTGCGCTTTGCCAACGTTGCCACCATTCATAGCGGGATGACCGAATCTCAACGAGCGCAGCACTGGCGGCGCATTCGCAACGGCACGGCGAATGTGGTCATCGGCACACGCAGCGCCATCTTCGCGCCGTGCCCAAACCTCGGCGTGATCGTCGTCGATGAAGAACAAGAGCCCAGCTACAAAAGCCAGTCGGCACCGCGCTATCACACGCGCGATGTCGCCGTCATGCGCGGCCATACCGAAGGCATCCCCGTCGTGCTCGGCTCGGCGACGCCGTCTTTGGAAAGCTGGCTAAACGTCAAACGACGCAAGCACTATCGATTGATTCGGTTGCCGCAGCGCGTGCGCGGTCAGGCCGCGCCAAACTTAACCATCGTCGATATGAACGAAGAACATCGCGACCGCCGCGGCGTACACATGCTTAGTCGCGCGATGGAAGCGGGATTGAATCAAACACTGGATCGAGGCGAGCAGGCGGTCTTGCTGCTCAACCGGCGGGGGTACGCGAGTTACGTGCATTGCCCCGTGTGCCGCACGCCGATGACGTGCCCAAACTGCGACGTGCGGTTGGTGTATCACGAGAGCACCCGGCAAGCGCAGTGTCATTACTGTCGCACGAGCAAGAAGGTGCCCGAACGCTGCCCCATGCTCGACTGCGATGGTCGCATGGTGAAGTTCGGCCTCGGCACCGAACGCGTGGAAGAGGAATTGGGCCGCAAGTTTCCACAAGCGCGCGTGCGACGCATCGATTCCGACGCGATGACCAAGTCGAGCGATTACGCGGAGATCTTAGGTTCGTTCGAGCGGCGCGAGTTTGATTTGCTCGTCGGCACGCAGATGGTAGCCAAGGGGCTCGATTTTCCGTTTGTTTCGTTCGTGGGCATCGTGAGTGCCGATACGGCGCTGGCGTTTGATGATTTTCGCGCAGAGGAGCGTACATTTCAATTGGTGTTACAAGTCGCCGGTCGCAGCGGCCGTGGCGACACGGCAGGCAACGTGATCGTGCAAACGTTTGCCGCCGATACCGCACCGATTCGTCACGCGGTACAGGGCGATTACGAAGCCTTCGCCAACGAAGAACTCGAACGCCGGCGTCTGACGGGATTGCCGCCGTTCACGCGCATGGTGCGCATCGTGTTTTTGGATAGCAATCAAGCCGTCGCGCGGAAGGCTGCCGAACAAGCCGTCACGGATATGCGCGCGCTGTTCGAGCGCTACAAGATCGCCGCCACGGTCTATGCCGCCCAACCGGCCAATATTCAACGGCTCCGTGAGATGTATCGCTTTGATACGACGATCATTTTTTCGTCAGCGAATGGGTTAGTCACGGGCATGAAGGTGTTGCGCGATGAAAGCGTGCTACGCAGCAAAGCCAAGCGCGTGACAGTGGATGTCGATCCGATTTCGTTGCAATAAAAAAACGCAGGACGATTGCCCTGCGTTTCGGTACTTGTTTCTTATTGTACAGTTATTCAGCGATTCAAAGCGGCATTATTCGTGATGCGTCAGAGCCGCAGCTATGTTGGCTTCGCTGCGCTTACGCCACTGCCGCGTCGCTCGTGGCCGCTTGCACCTGAGCCGAGCGGGTTTCTTCTTCGGCGGCCACGATCTGAGCGTGCGTGTCCTTGTCTTCGGCGAAGCGCACCAAACGTGCCGAGTTAAAGACGACGACAAAGCTCGACGCGAAGTGTAAGAACGCAGCCAGCGCCGGCTGCACGATGTTAAACGCACCGAGCGTCATCACGACGACGACGAAGCCCACGCCGAAGATCAGGTTCTGCAACACGACGGCGCGCGTCGCGCGGCTGAGCTTCACCATCAGCGGAATACGCGTCAGGTCGTTGTTCATCAGTGCGATCGAGGCTGACTTAATCGCGACGTCGCTACCGGCAGCGCCCATCGCCACACTCAAATCACCAGCGGCCAACGCCGGCGCGTCATTCACACCGTCGCCAACGACCAACACGCGGTGGCCCTGTGCCCGCATGGCTTCAACCAAGTCGAGCTTCTCTTGCGGCAAACAGTCGGCCTTGAACTCGGTGCATGCCATTTCCTTGGCAACGCGTCGCGCCACCGCCTCACGGTCACCCGTCAGCATCGCCACGCGGCTGATGCCCGCATCGCGCAGGTCTTGTACGGCATCTTTCGCGGCACTACGCGTTCGGTCTTCGAGACCGACGATGCCCAACACCTGATCGTCCTTGGCGACAAAGAGTTGGCTCATACCCTCCATCTGGCGGCTAATGCCGGAGACGGAAGAGACATCCACGCCCTGCTCTTGAAGGAACGTATCGCGGCCGACGAGCACGCGATGGCCGCCGACTTTGGCGATAACACCTTTACCGGGCACTTCTTCAAAGCTATCCGGCGCGCCCGCTTGCACGTTTGCTTCGCGGGCCACGTTCATCAACGCCCGAGCTGCCGGGTGATTGCTGTTTTGTTCCGCAGATGCGGCAAGCCGTAACAACTCCGCACCATCCACACCTTCGGCAGGCACCAAACGCGTCACCGACAACTGGCCAGTCGTCAACGTACCGGTCTTATCGAACACAACGGCCGTTAATCGCCCCGCTGTTTCCATGTCGGTAACGTTCTTAATCAATATGCCGAGCCGTGCCGCACTGGAAAGCCCGGCCACCATCGCCGTCGGTGTAGCCATGATCAACGCACAGGGGCAACTGACGACGAGCATCGAGATAGCGCGTTCGATACCGTTGTCATCCTTCGTGAAGAACAACACCAAGCCGGCAAGCATCAGCACGATCGGCGTGTACCACGCGACGTAGCGATCGATGATGCGCATAATCGGGTTGCGCGTGCGTTCGGCATCGAGAATCAACCGTTGCACTTGGCCGAGCGTCGTATCGGAACCAACCTTGGTTACTTCCAATTCCAACGCACCCGTGAGGTTTGTCGTACCACTAAAGACCGGATCGCCGAGGCGTTTATCGACCGGCAACGATTCACCGGTGATGTTGGCCTGATTGACCGTCGATTCGCCGGTCTTCACTTTGCCATCGGCGGGAATGTTATCACCCGGAAGCACGCGCACGATCTGGCCGGTCTTTAGCGCCGTTGCGTCGACTGTTGTTTCGCTGCCGTCGGGGTTGATGAGACGCGCCTTTTTGGGCGTGAGTTTGATGAGCTCTTCGATGCTGGCGCGAGCACCGATAGCCGTGCGCGATTCGATGAGTTCGGAGATCAACAGGAAGAATGCGATCAACCCGGCTTCGCGATAGTCGCCATTGCCTAGCGCCGCGACGATGGCGAGCGCCACCAGCTCGTCCATGTGCATGTGGCCGGCGATCAGGTTGCGCAGCGCGTGCCAAATGACGCGCATGGCCAACAGGCCCGCACCGATCATGGCGGCGATGTCGCTATGGAATTGCCAATCGCGCACACCTTCGTGCGTGGGGCTGAAGATCAGAATGAACACACTAGTGACGAGGAACACACCACCGAGCAGCGTGACGAACAACCACAACGTGGCCGAGCGCGCCGCCTTGTCGGGGTCCACATGGGCGTGCTCGTGGAAGTGCCCACTCGCCCCGTGGTCGTGATGATGGTGATGATGATCTACTTCGCGATCTTTGATACCGATCAGGTCGTGTGCCATAACAAGAATTCCGTCTTACAAAGTCAGACCATTCACCAAGGAATGGTCAACGGGTTGGACTAGTCTGTTTGCAGGCGATCAAAATCACCCAAGCTAACGCTTGCGTCCGTTTATCAATGCACCCATCCGTCATTCAGTATGGAGGGGCTGTTGCGTCTGTTATTCGAGCTACACCCGTTGCAAACCGGTGCCACAGCGCTCGTCATACTGAACCACCGGTTACAAACCCGTGTCACAGCGCGGCTCAACCAATCTCGCGCCGAGTACCCCTGCCCCTCTGGGGCTGGGGGACTAAAGCACCTGCGGCTCACCCAATCTCGCGCGTCTGATACAACCCCATGGCCAACAGCAACACCGCGAGCGAATACACACCGGCGTAACCGGAAGCACTCCACATATACGATAGTGGGATCGATCGGTTTTCGTTCAGCGCATCCACCATCCAGTAAAACTGGAAATTCGGAATGATGCGATACGCGAAACTGATCAACCCGCTCTCACCCGCTTCGGCCATCGGTCGTAACACCTGGTCCGCTGCCAGCCCCATACAAATGATGCCGACGGTTATCAGGAATGTCGCCGCCGTTCCGAGGCGCGTTGACGCTGCCACGGCAAAGCTTGCAAGCAGCATCAGCGCCGGAATCACCAACAAGCCGGCCTTGAGCACCTCAAAACCGTGCAGATCGCGCGATTCCTTCACCATGAATTTGACGGCGCGCTTCCAATCGAAGTCGTCCACCAGATTCAGCAGATACGTGCGTTCTTCCTCACGAATCGGCCCTTGCCACCCCGATCGCACCAGATTGCCCGAGTGACCCGGCAACATCTGGTTGCCCGGATCCGGACGCCAACTCACGATGCCGTCGAACATCGATTCATCCGGAATGCCTTCCGGAAACGTGTCCAGCGCCTGCTTCACTTCATAACTCTTCAGGTGGAAGTCGCGATCGATCACGAGCAACACGACGAGACTGAACGTTAAAGCAGGGACCGATAATGCGAGTAGTGTCGGCAGGTATCGATAATCTCGGACGTAGTTCAAGACACCCGCAATGATCGCCACGAACGCCATCATGGCCGGGCCGAGCAGTAAAACCGTCATATCCGACGTATCCGACGCCGTCTCCAAAACGCCATGTCGCATCGCCATAAACAGCGCGATGCCCGCCAGATAATGGGCGGTTAACAGGGCCACAAAAATGCCAAGGTATTTCCCGATGATGAATACTTCGCGCGATACGGGCTTGGCCGCGACCGTCAGCGCCGTGCGGTCTTCGATCTCCTGATCGATCACGTTGGACGCACAAAAACAGGCCAATACCAGCCCTTGCACGAGCAATGTGGACAAGCCGATGTCGCGCAACATTTTGTTGTCGTCGTCGAGCGTCCAGCCCGTTAGCGCGGGGGCCAGCGCCAAACCCGCCAATGTCACGACGACCACAATGCCATAGACCGGTTGTCGTACGGCTTGCAGGTAGGAATTTTTGGCAATGGCTACGAACTGCGTCATAGGCGTCGGCGTATGGTTAATGGAGTCTGGCCCGTCTTATCTTGTAAGACGGTACGTCTCTCGGGCAACAATGGATCGGGCGAAATTTTCACCATTTTGTTTCGCCGTGGAGAGAATTTAGCTGATTCTCAATATTCGCGACGGCGACGGCTGTCGACAGACTTGGCATCATAGATCACACATCTACAATGCGAAAGTTTGTCAGCCGTGTGGAGTTATTGGCACCCGCACCTTATTGAGGGTCGCCATCGGTGGTGAACGGCGTAACGGGAATGTGCGCTCGTCGCCTATGATGCACGCAAGCCCAGTTACCCCGTTCGGTCATCATCATTACCTTGCACGGCGTTATTCAAACCCGCCCCTGCGGATAAGGACGAGATGAGTAAACAGAAAACCCAATCCGGTATCGATCGACGCGGAGAAAACACCGCGATATTCGGTCTATTGGTATCACTACTTGCCACCGGCATTTTGGTCGCCCTTGCCATTTGGGGGCACAGCGAAGCCCCGTCGGTTTGGGCGGTGGCCTTTCAGGCATTCGCCGGTGTTGGCATCTGGATTCTTTGTTGGCTGCAACAACATCAACGCCGACTGATTCTCGAAGAACAGCTCGAACTCGATCGCATCGAACGCGACCGTCAGGAAAAACTCGGCGGCGTACAGACCATCTTCGAAGAAGAAGAACTCGATCAGATGGATGCGCTGGCTTCGGGCCGACGCTATCGGGCCATCCAAAAGTTCGTCGTGCCGACGGTCGCTCTGATCGTTGCGGTTTACATGTTGGTCGCGGGCTTCACGCTTATACCGCCGAAGTATTCGTTGATCGAGCTGAGCTTCTCGCCGCTCACGATGGCGAAAGGCAATCAACTTACGCTCGAAGGTTTCGCGGCCGAACGCAGCGGCTTACAGAACTACGTCGTTTACGTGTTGTTCTTTGCCGCAGGTATCTCCTTCGTGGCGTTCATGATGTCGCGCTATGCCTTGGGCTTGCGCAAGGTGAGAGGCTTCAACAGTCTTTCTGCCGGTGGCAATCACCTGTTCGGCACGTCGGCCTTGGCGTTGGGCTTGGCGCTGGCGATGACGTTTGTCGTTGCCGGTTTCTATGCCGCCGAATATTGGTACAGTGTCATCGTCGGCGTGGTTTTGATTTTGCTCGGTCTCGAACAGGCCGCTAGCTTTATCATGAACTTCTATCGCCCGCGCGGCGATGAAGAAGATCCGCATCCGTACTTCGATAGCCGCTTGTGGGGTGTGTTTAGCGAGCCGGGTGGCGTTGTCGAAAGCACGGGCAAATTCCTCGACTATCAGTTCGGTTTCAAAGTCAGCGAAACCTGGTTCTATAAGTTGCTTAGCTGGCAGTTGCCGATTCTCTTACTGCTGCAAGTTGCCATCATTTTCGGGCTTACCATGATCACGGTCGTCCCGCCGGGACATCAGGCCGTGATTACGCATTTCGGTGAGCCGCGCGAAGCAACAGCCAAGCCGGGCATGCATATCACGTGGCCTTGGCCAATCGATCGCGCCGCCGTGATTCCCGTCGAACGCATCCAGCGCATGGTGCTCGGCCACGAAGTTGAAACCAAGGACGAAGTCGACAACCTTGGCGACAACATTGCCGGTGCATTGGCCGGCGAGAAGGGTAAGGCGAAGAATTCCAACGCCGTATTCCTGCGCTCGGAAACCATTCTTTGGACCAAGCAACACTACAAGAACGAATACAAATTGATCGTGCCGGATCGTATTCGCTTCGATGTGGGTGACGAACCGAACAATGGTACGCGCGTCTCTGACGAACAATTGCCCGTTAACCTGCTCAGTGTATCGATGCCGGTGCAGTGGCGCATTCGCCCCGGTGATGCGGAAGTGATCAAGTTCCATCGCCAATCGCAGGATGCCGCCGCCATTGTTGAAGCGTTGGCCTATCGCGAACTTACGCGCTACGCGGCCAATGCCGACATCAAGGAATTCCTCGGTGACGGCGGCTTGGCGGCTGCGTCGATCATTCACGAGCGCTTGCAAGAAGCGTGCGACGCCGGTGGTTACAGCAATGAAGGCCTCGGTATCGAAATCGTGTACGTCGGTCTCGGCGGTATTCACCCGCCGCCCGATCAGGATGTGGCAAAGTCATACGAGTCGGTCGTCAGCGCGATCGAGCGCAAAGAGACGCTTATTAAAAAGGCGACTGCCGAAGCCAATGAGCTGCGCATCGAAATGGCCGGTCTGAATTGGGAAGAGATCTACAGTGCAGTCGTTGATGAAGAAAAAGCGCGGCGCACGGAAGCAGCCGACGCGGAAGAAAAGACCGACGCCGTGGTAACCCTGCTCCGCGAGCAATCGGGTGGTAACGTTCGAGAGATGGTCTCCGCCGCCGAGAGCAGCAGCTACGCACGCTTGTTCAACGAAAAATCATCGGCAGAACTCTACGACGCACAGGTCGCTTCATATAACGCCGGCCCGCACACGTATTTGCTACGCGTGTATCTGCGCACCATCGAAGATGCGATTCGCCCCGTGCGCAAGTACGTCGTGGCGATGGCCAATCCGGAAAATGTGATCTACGAAATCGATCTCAAGCCGCCGTCGGAACTGAACATAATGAATGCCGAGATCGCCAAGGTCGATGCGACCCAAACCGATCTGGATGGAAACTAATCGCGCTGCGTTTAGTAGCGCGTGCTCGAACAAGAAATGATGTCGCGCGGTGAATCGCCAAGGCCGCGCCAACCTAACCAACTGGGTGAGACTGTCGCTATGACCAGAAACCTTCCCGCTATTCTCGTCGCCCTGATCGTGATCGTCGTGATCGCGTGCATGATGTGCGCGTTTCAGGTGCGCTTCACCGAGACTGTGGTCGTCACACGGTTCGATCGCATTCTGGAAAACAAGGAATACGAACCCGGCCTGCACTTCAAGGCACCGTGGCCGATCGATCGCGTGCACCGCTTCGATACGCGCCTGCGTGTGTTTGAGACCGAGTTTCGCCAAGCCGCCACGCGCGACCAAAAGACCGTTATCCTGACGTCGTACGCCACGTGGCGCGTGCAGGACGGCCGCAAGTTCCTCGAGTCGGTCGGTAGCGAAGATGTTGCCGCGCCGAAGATTCGCGACTTGCTGGAAAACCAAGTGCAGTTGGTGTTGCGGCGCTACGACCTCGACCAGTTGGTGAACACCGAAGAAGACCAGATGAAGATGCCGCAACTCGAGAAGGAATTTCTCGAAGGTGTGCAAGGCGACGGCGCCGCAGAGGCTGGCGCAGCCGCCGCGGGTGTGAAGAAGGCTGCCATGGATCGCTACGGCATCGAGATCGTCAGCGTCGGCGTGAAGCGCTTGGGCTTGCCCGAGTCGGTCACGAAAGACGTGTTCGATCGCATGATGGCCGAACGCGAAAACGTTGCTCGCAAGTTGCGGGCAGAAGGCGAATCCGAAGCCCGCGCGATTCGCGATGAGGCCAAGGAAGTGGCTCAGAAAATTCGCGCTCGTGCCGAAGCCTATGCCAAGAACATCGTCGGCGAAGGCGAAGCCATGGCCGCCAGCTACTACGCTTACTTTGAAAAGAATCGCGAGTTGGCCGACTTCCTCAAGAAGCTCGAATCCGTCGAAACGATTCTGAAGTCAGGTCAAATCACACTTGTGATCGACGCCGACAAGTTCCAGCCGTTTGACCTGCTCAACCCGGGCAAACAAACGCAGGCGCTTAGCCGCATCGAAGCCGATCGCGACGCCGCATTGGAAGCCGCCAAGCAAAACGCACCTGCGGGTCGCACCGCACTGGCCGAAGCATCGAACCTAGATGACGAGGGAGCCGCAAGCGATGGCGAATGAAGACACCGCCCACACTCACGGAAGCGCTCAACTGCGGCACGATCATCACGGCGATGAGTTCGGCAGCACCGAGTTGGTCAATGCGCTTCGCAAGAGCTTCGGCATTCTGAAGCTGGTGATGTTCGTTTTGGTCGTGCTGTATTTCTTAAGCGGATGGTACGCCGTCGAGCCCGGTGAAGCGGCTGTGGTGTATCGCTTCGGCCGCATCGTGAAGGGTGCGGGCACCGGCGTGAATACGTCGGGCTGGGGTTGGTCCTGGCCGTACCCAATCGACCGCGTTGAGAAGGTCGACACCAAAGAGCGCAACCTGCCGTTCGAGTTCATGTTGAAGCTAACTGAGGCCGAGCGGGCCAGCAAAAAAATCGGTATGAAGTTCGGCAACTTAAAGCCGGAGGCGGATGACTATCTCGTCACTGGCGACGCGAATGTGTTGCACGCAGCTTTGAAGGTGCAATATCGCGTAACCGAAGCCGGCGTGCTCGATTATCTCAAGAACGTTTACGACATGCCGCGCGAACGACCGGCAGGCGTTGACCCGAATCGCGCCACGCCGGCGTATGAGAACTATCCCGAGTACACGATTCTTAACAACCTTGCACGCAACGCCGCGATCGAAACGGCCGCCAACTGGCCGGCCCTCGCCATTCGCGGTGTCGAGCAGGAAGAGTTCATCAATGCGGTCGAACGTCGGTTAAACGAGAAGCTCGAAGCGCTCGAAGCGGCCGGCACACCGCTCGGCATTCGCCTGCGCGAAAACGGCATCATTGCCGTGAAGTACCAAGACCTCGAAGCCGTCTTCCCGCCGCGTCAAACGCAAGGCGCTTTTGACGCAGTCTTTCAAGCGGAAACGCGCAAGGCGCAACAGTTGGCCAAGGCGCGCAGCAACCGCGAAGCACGGTTGATTCAAACCGCCGGCGGCAATCATGCCGCCATCGGCAGTGCGATCAACAAAGAGTTTCAGTTGATGTTGAAGATCGCAGCGAAGGGTGATTCCGCAGGCGACCTAAAGGTGCAACTCGACGAGCAGACGAAGAAGGTGAACGAACTTTTGGCTGATGCTTCGGGCGATGTGCGCACCATTGTTAACGACGCGCGCATCCTCAAACAAAGCATCGTGCAAGACGTGCAAGGCGATGAAGAACGCCTGCGTGCGGTCTTGCCGGAATATTTGAAAAACCCGGGCGTCTTTCTGTCGCGCCGCACCGAAGAGATCATCGGTTTGGCCTTGGCACGCGAAGGCGTCACCAAGATGTACGTGCCGCCGGGCGAGCAAATTCGCTTGCACATCCCGCGCGACGACAGCAAGGCCGCTCCCGACCGGGACGCCATCCGTGACGCGGCGACCCGCGTCAATACGGACGATATCGACGTGGTTCCGTCGATGCCAACGCGTTGATAACGCACTCGGTCGATCACCTGCCGATGACAAGACCGAAAAGGCGCGTGGGCGTATAACAAACCGATCGCACCAGTAAGCCGTGTTCGGTTAACCGAAACCGGCTTCCGCCCCAAGTGGCCGCGATGAAAGCGAGACGACAGCCGTTATGAATCACGTCGTGGAATGCATCTCACTCAGCAAAGTCTTTAACGACTTCTGGGGTCGCGCCAAAGTTAAGGCCGTCGACGAACTCGATATGAACGTGCAGCCGAAGGAAATCTTCGGCCTGTTGGGCCCCAACGGCTCGGGTAAGTCCACGACCATCAAAATGCTATTGGGCTTGCTTTATCCGACCTCCGGCGTCGCGCGCGTTTTCGGAAAGCTGCCGACCGACACGGCCATCAAAGCACGCATCGGCTTTATGCCGGAAGAGTCGTACCTCTACCGTTACCTCAACGCATACGAAACCCTCGACTACTACGGTCGGCTCTTCAAGCTCGATCACGTCGAGCGCCGTCGCCGTACTGAGCAATTGATCGACAAAGTCGGCCTGCGCAACGCCGCCAAACGCCCCGTCGGCACCTATTCCAAAGGGATGGCACGACGCATCGGCTTAGCCCAAGCGCTGGTCAACGACCCCGACTTGCTCATCCTCGACGAACCCACGTCGGGTCTCGACCCGGCCGGTACGCTCAAAGTCAAAAATGTCATCAAAGAACTTGGCGAGCGCGGCAAAACCGTCATTCTGTGTAGCCACCTACTGGCTGACGTTGAAGACGTTTGCGATCGCGTGCTAATCATGTACGGCGGCAAACAACAGGCCGTTGGGCAAGTCAACGACTTATTGAAGCGGCAAGACACGACGCAGATCGTCGCCGATCAACTCGACGAAGCGACGCTGCAGCAAATCCGCCAGATCATCGAGAAGTCGGGCAAGCACGTGAAGAAGGTCGATCACCCGACCGACCGACTGGAGAATTTGTTCTTCCGCGTGATTGCCGACGCCCAACAAAAACAACTGGCGACCAGCGGTGCCGAAGATACCGCCGACGCGCCGTCATTCCTGTCTGGTGAAGGCGCGCAACAAGGCGACGCGTTGGTCAACGCCCTGGTGGATGCGGGCAACACCAATAGCGAAGCCGCTGAAGAGACACCGGCTGCCGCTGCGCCGAAACCGAAAACCGACATCCTCTCTAAACTCAGCAAAGTCGATGAAGATGCGCCGGAACGGGCCGACGAGCAGGAACCGACCCAACAGCCCGCCGCCAATCAGGATGTGCTTGGCAAACTGTTGAAAAAGAAAGACGACGAGTAATCGCCGTCGCAGGCGGGCCGATCAGATTCTAACACCAGCGAGTATCTTCTTTGAACGCTGTTTCAACCGACGGAGTTTCGCGTGCCTGATAAAGGCTTCGATCTAAACGACTTCTCGATGCTGATGATCGGGCTCGGTACCCTCATCGGTCTCGTCGCCATAATTTACGTCATTCGCAAGGCGCTCACCGAGCGCGGCGGCGAAGTCGGCGGCTGGACGCTGCGCGGTGCGGGTTACAACATCACGGCCATCGCTCGCACGACGCTCGCCGAAGGTTTGCGCGCTCGCATCGCCTTTGGCTTCCTGCTGCTCATTCTGATCAGTGTGCCGTCGTTCTACTTCACGGCCGATGGCGATGGCACCATCAAAGGCCAAGTGCAGATGTATATGACGTACTCGCTGGGATTTTCGAGTTTCGTGCTCGCCTTGCTGACCGTCATCTTTTCCTGCCGCTCGCTATCGAACGAAATCGCAAGCCGCCAGATTTACAGCATCATCGCCAAGCCCGTTCCGCGGTGGCAAATCCTCGCGGGCAAATGGACCGGCGTGATGGCGCTAAATGTCGGCGTGATGCTCATCGTCGGCGTTCTGACCTATGGCGGCGTGATTCTGATTCTGTCCGACTTTAAGTCGACGTTGCGTAACGAGCTGACCACCGAGGGCGGTATCACACCGGAGCAGGCAGATCGCTTCGTCACGTCGCTCGAAGATGTGAAGGGCATGGGCGTTGCCGGGGCGGATAGCCCGATCGTCACGGCCATGAAAGATGCCACGGGCCGAACGCGCGATGATGTCGCAGATATCCTGTTGCGCTTACCCGAATCGACCCGCGTTAACCTGCGCCGCTTTGACGAATTGCGTCGGCAGGTGTTGGTCTCGCGCGCGACGCTAAAAGTTGAAGTAGACGAAGACGAGTTTCAGAAAGCCATTCTCGCCGAATACAAACGTCGGCAGGAAGCGGGGATGATTCCCGAGACCGTGTCGACCAATGCAGTCTTGGAGCAGATTCGGTCTGAAATTTGGGGGCGCTTCTGTCGCGTTGAGCCACTGCGATTCAAAGTCTGGACACTCAAAGGCCCGGCTCCGAGCCAGGGCGAAGAGATGATCACGTCGATTCGCTACAACGTGATGACTGAAGCGATGATGCAGGCGTGGCGTCACCCGATCACGGGCCAGGTGCTCGAAAAAGACACCATCCTGTGCCAGTGGGCCATTGGTGCGGCCGATGATCCCGATCGCGCCGAACGCACCGAAGCAATCCCCGTGGATACGGCGAAAGAAATCGAATTCCCCGCCGACGCCATCAATAAAGACGGCTCCATCGTAATCGAGTTTGCGAATATCGATCCGCGCTCCGTTTCCGCAGCATTCGACCTCCCCGAGGCGTTAAAGGTGCTTTACGTGGTCGGCAGCTTTGAAACGAATTTGGTGCAAGCTTGTTTGGCGGCCCTGATCCCGCTGGCATCGTTGGCGACGTTCGGAGTATTCGCCTCGACGTTCCTCACGTTCCCAGTCGGGTCGATGATCCTGATCTTTTTGTACATCCTGTCGAATTCGATGGGCTTCGTTGCTGAGTCGCTCGCCGTCGCCGAAGAGTATTACGACCCAACGCTCCCTCAGCCGCTGTCGTTTGAAATTCGCAGAATGGTGGTCGACATCCTTCAATGGCTACTGTCGCTCGGCGATCTGACGCCGCTAAGTCACGTCATGGACGGCGAGGCCATCGGCTGGGGTGCGCTGGGCCTATCGCTTGCTAAGTTCGTCGTCCTCAAGGGCGGTTTGGCGATGTTCATTGCAGTGTTGGTATTCCGCCGCCGCGAGTTGGCCGCCGTGACGGTTTAAGAATCCATCGCCTGCAGTCAGTGCAATTCGCTGGCGAAAAACTGAAACCGTCGGCATCAAACGACGCCTAAAACTCCAGCAAGGAGTCTCTGTATATGCGACCTGCCACCAAAAAATACGTGTACATCTTCATCGCGTTGCTGGCGATTGCTTCGACCACGCTGATGACGCCGTCGATTCAGGCTCAGCGCAAAGAGCACCACCTCGTTTTGCCGCCCGCTCCTGAAGATACAGCCATGTCGATGCTTTACACACCGCTGTTGGCTGTCGGCCGTGCACCGTTGGTCGATGTGCTGTGGATGCGCGCCACCAAGCTTAAGGAACAAGGGCGCATCTTCGACGCGCTGCAATTGGCTAAGACGATTTGCAAACTGCAGCCCAAGTTCGCCCAAGTCTGGGCGTTTATGGGCTGGAACATGGCGTACAACATTTCCGTTACTTGTAGCAGCCCGGAAGAACGCTGGCGCTGGGTGCGGAACGGTTACGAGCTGATTCGCGACAAGGGCATTCCGCTCAACCCGAACAACACGCAGCTCTATAAAGAGTTCGCCTGGATTCTGTTCCACAAAGTCGGCGACTTTATGGACGAGATGCACCAATACTACAAGTTGCAATTCGCCCTTATCGCCGAGAACGCGATGGGCACGCCGCCGCCCGATTACGTGCGCGTCGGTCGCGTCCGTGGCGATTTTTATCGCGATTACGACTTTGCCATTCTCGCGGCAGTGCCGGAAACCTACGACGGTATCTTCAAACATGAAACGCTCGAAACGCTTTTTGAGCAATATCGCTTCGCAGGTTTACAGCCCGGCGAAGCGCTCGACCTCATCGATGTGCCGTTTAATGAAACACTTAAATGGGTCAAAGGATTAAATCGACCCGGCGTGTCCCTCCGAGAGATCGGCACACTGCGCGACTTGTTAAATGTCGATTTACCTGAAGTCCGCGCGTTTATCGATCAACTGCGCCTTGCCGCATCAGAATCGCGCGGCGGCGGCGGCCTCATCGAGTTGATGCAAGAGAACGAAGATGTCGAAGCGCTCCTCAACAAGATTTCCGAAAACGAATTCGACGCGACCAAGCCCGGTGTGTTCGATGCGTTGATCAACGCCACGCGCACCAACGTCCTCACCATGCCGGAGGTTCCGGAAGAACTGCAGGACCGTCGCAAGAACGAGTTCCTCAACTACCTGCGCAGCAAAGATATCTCCGCCGCGCGCCGCAAGCTGACCCAATACTGGGACAAACGCGTTGCGCTCGATCTCGATACCGCACGCGAACAGGTGAAACCCTACTTCGAAGAGATGCGCACCTTCGTCGCGAAGTTGGACGATTATGGCTTCAACGCGACCGACGGTGATACCTTCCTCGGTCTCGTCGATGCCGTGCGCGATGATGTATTGGAATTGCCGGGCGTATCGAGCGCCGAGCAAGTTAACAAACTCCCCGCGTTTATGGAACTTTGGGAAGATCCGAAATATGCCGACGCGCGCCGAGAGTTGGAAGCCATCGCTCGCCGCAAACGCGTGCACGACGAATTCAAGATCGAGATGATGCGCGTCTTGCGCACGCAAAACCACTTCGGCATGACGTTCGACTTTCGCCTTGCCGAAACGCACGCGCTTTATTGGTCGAACCTCGGTTCCGAAATCGGCATCGACAAGCTCGACCCGGTCGATATTCATAAGCTCAACACCGACCGACTCGAGTTTTACGCACTACAAAAAATGTATCACCGCGGCCGGCTGGCGATGAGCCCGGAAGCGAACCTGGGCGAACCGCCATTGTTGCAGCCCGATCTGCGCGTCATTCCGACGCTCGTGCGCACGTTCTTCGAAATATCCGAAGATTATCTGAAAGACGAGCGCAATCCGAATAACGCAAACGTGTCGGAGCAGTTCCGAACCGGCTTCGTCGGCTTCATGCGCGATTCGATTCTGGCGTCGCACGAGTACGGCGACGACAAAATGGGTCAGTGGCTATTCAACATCCTGAAGAAGGAGTTTCCCGACCCGATGTACTTCCGCGGGTACGAGGCGTTCTTAGCACAAGAAGTGCTCGAGGATCGCGAGTTGGGAGACTATCGCGTTACGTTGCGTCGTTTGCAACGGCTCATCGGTAAGGCGCTCGAAAACTACGCCGTCAATGAAGACGAAACGGCAGTGTTGTTTATGGCCCGCGCCCGACAGGTGTTCGATGGCTACCGCGAGCGCATCGTCAATCAAAGATTGGATGTTAAGTGGACCTTCGAGGGCATCATTAAAGAAGCCGTGGATACGTCCGCACAAATCTTCAATCGCCGCGAAACATATCTACGCGTTTGCAAGAAGTTGGGCATCGAACCGCTGCCCGAAGCTCGCACCGAAGAAGAGAATGGCAATCCGATGAGCCTTCAATAGGCCAATACGAAGGCGCGGCGATCAACTGCATCGATCACTGCAACCCCGCCGCGCGGAAGACCTTCGCTTCGGTATCCCCGTCGACCAACTCGGCGAAATCGTCAACCAACACGGGCGCGCCGAGCGCGGCTTCATCCATATACGACCGTCGCACGCCGACCGTCGCCATGCCTGCCGCCCTTGCCGCGCGCACGCCGGCGGGGCTGTCTTCAAACACCAAGCATCGATCCGCCACCAGCGCGCCGTCGCCCGCCAACAATTCCCGCGTCATTAGATACCCCGCCGGGTCCGGCTTTGATACCTTTACATCATCACTGCTAACGATGACGTCGATCGGTTCGCGCAAGCCCGCCAGCCGCAACAGCCGATCGATCTCGCGCGTGCGAGATCCGCTGCATATCCCCATTGGCACACGGCCGACCCAGCGTTCGATGAACGCGCGCAAGCCCGGCAACGGCTCCAACCCGTCGCCCGTGATTTCGGAATAGCGACGCGTCTTTTCGTCCACCAAATCCGCAGCCGTCAGTTCAGCCAGTCCGGCGTGTCGCTCAATCAACCGTTCGACGATGAGCCAGTCGTTATGGCCGATGAACTCGCGCATGCTCGCCTGCAAATCGATATCGACGCCATAGCGTTGCAGCACATCGACGAAAGCCTGCCCGTGCATGAACTCGGTATCGAACATCACGCCATCGAAATCGAAGATAATGGCCGCCGGCGACGGGTGGGTCATTCGTCAAAACCTCATTAACGTTACATAAACTGGTGGGTACTACCCGGCTGTGACGCATTCCGGAAATTCATCCGAAATTCACGTCGCAAATGCCGGGCGGGTTTTCAAACTTTCGCGTTGACTTTCCCCTATCAAACCCGGATCATGAAACCAATTTCGTGAATTTTTTCTTTTTGCGGATCGAGCTCTGCCCATTATGCAGCTTATCGAACTTGGCGATACCCGCGTCGTAACCGTCGCACCGAGTGATTCCATCGACAGGGCTATCTCCCTGTTGGAGGAAAACGACTTTCGGCACTTGCCCGTCGTCGACCGCGGCCAAATCCTCGGCATGGTCTCCGACCGCGACTTGCTCTCTGCCGTCGGCATGCAACACGACGAGGAGCGGCTGAGCTCGTCGCCCGGCAGCGGTCGCATCGGCGCCACGCGCATCGATCAAATCATGTCGACGCCCGCGCGTACGGCGGCCGCCGAAGATTCGCTGCAGCACGGCGCACAACTCATGCTCGACGCCGGTATTCGCGCTATTCCACTGGTCTATCGCGATCGGCTCGCAGGCATCGTGACCGAGACCGACTTTCTTAAGTGCTATCTCAACGACCGCCCCATTTGCAAGATGCATGGTTGGCGTTTGCAACTCGTGCGCGATCACATGACGCCGAACGTGAAGACGCTAAAACCGACCGACGGCTTTTTGCATGCGGCCCGCATGATGCATACCCATCGCTTTCGCCATATCCCCATCGTCGAGGGTGACATGTTGATTGGGATTGTGTCCGACCGCGACATGCGACGGTTTCTGGGAACGATGGAAGTCGATCGCGCCGAAGAGGTCGACATGCCCGCCCGGGCCCGAGGCCATGTCACGATGCAAGATGTGATGACGACCGACGTGACGAACACGACAGCGGACGCTACCTTAGCGGAAGTCGCCGAGGTCTTGGTGAAAAGAAAATTCGGCTCGCTGCCTGTCGTCGATGATGGCGAACTGAAAGGCATCATTACCGAGGCCGATTTGCTGCGCCACGTCGTAGATGCCTGCCGCGAAGGCGAAGTAAAATAGCGAGGGCCTTCTCGCCTGTAGCCTTTTACCAATCGCTCCAAATACTAAGAATTAGAAAAGCCCACGCTTTACCAAGCGTGGGCTTTGTTCTTGAATGCTTGCGTTTTGATAAGCGCCTAAAGCAGCTTGCAAGAAGCGGCGATTATTCAATCGCTCCAAGCATTTTGCCAAGCGATTTAACTGCTACACCTGGGCTTGCTGCTGGCCAGCCTTGCCGCGTTTACCGCCTTTGCCGCGACCGCGGGGCAATTCGCCCTTCTCGATCTTGCCGTCGTTGTTTTTATCGAGTCGCTCGAAGCGTTCGTCCGGACCCTTGAACTCTTCGCGATCGACCACACCGTCGTCATTCATATCGAGTTTCTCAAAACGCTGTTGCAGGCCGCCGCGTTGACGACCACCCTTGCCGCGCCGACCGGGGCCACCTTTGCCAAACCCGCGACCGCGACGCGGACCCTCACCGCGATCCATGCCGGGGTGATCGGGACCATCGGGCCCACCACGAAAACCCTCGCCGCGCGGTCCGTCACCACGTGGACCAGCCATCGGCGGACGACCACGTTCGTTCATGCCGCCTTTGCAGTTCGGACACATGCCGCGCGCTCCCGGGCCGCCGCGACGTCGCTCAAACTTACCAGCCATGCCCGGCCCGCCGTGACCGCGCCCCATGCCTCGATGATGAATGCGCATCATGCTTCGGCGGATTTCCTGTCGAATCATTCGGCGTAGTTGATGGCGCTGCCCCATCATGCCGCGCATATGACGACCGAAGCCGCGACCGCCCCGAGCAGCCGGGCCGCGACGGCCTTCCGGTCCGCCTCGACCGCGATCGGCACGCGGACCATCGGGGCCGCCCCGCTTGCCGCGCGCTTCCGGGCCACGCTTCCCGCGACGGCCCTTGCCGCCTTGGTCGAATTCCTGGCGATCGATCACGCCGTCGTCATTGCGATCCAGACGGTCGAATCGGTCGGCCCCTTTTTGCTTGCCGCCGGGCTTTTGGCCGGCGAGGTTGAGTTGATTGGCGTTGAGTGCGACTGCCGAAACCTGCGACGTGCAGGTGGCGATAACGATGGCGCCCGCAAGGGCGAAAGTGGCTCGAATCATGGGATTATCTCCTTTAAACCTGAGCGAAACGGTTGAACCAGTGAGCCTTTTTGCGGGTTGACATGCCGTCGTGGCTCACGGACAGTTCAACGCCGCCCAAGAGGCGATATTGCAGGAACTTCGACGCGAGAGCTGAAATCAGCGATTCGTGAGGCGCAAGCGGCATTTTCGTTACGCTTATGTTACCGCGGCGTATCGTGCCGCCTTGGACAACCCAGGACAGACGCTTGCGCGACGGGGTGCGAAGCCGTGCCTGCCGCAAGCCCAACGTTCGGAAGATAAAGCCGAACAAACAGGAGTATGTGTAGATGTCTTTTCGTTCGCTGACGACTCGCTTGTTTTTGATCTCCGCCATCGCGCTGCCGATGGCCGCGGCACATGCCGATGTCGATCTCAAGAAATTCTCCCTCAGCCGCGCGGCGCCGGCGGATGCGTTCATTACCGTGTGCAGCCGCACCAACCCCGAGCGCGAATTCCTCGACAAATATTGGCAACGCGTGATCGACGCATTTTGGGAAAGCGAGATCCATATCGATCTGTGGGACATGATCTCCGAGCGCGCGCCCGAGAAGGAGATCGCCAAGCTCGAACAAATGCGCGAGCGCTTCGAAAAGCTTTGTCGCAAAGTCGACTGGGAAGCGATCACCGAGGGTGAGTTTCTCTACTCAGCGCGACTCACCGACCTGCCCATGCCTTACGAAGGCCTGTTTGCCGGTCGGCTCAACAGCAACGAAGCCGCCGCCAAGAATCACGAAGCGATTACGGCCATCTTCCACGAACTGGCCAGCTTCATCGAAGCCGAAGCGGGCAAGAACGTGTTGAAGGTCACGACCGAAGCACGCAAAGATAAAGTCACGATCACCAAGATGACGTTCGACGAAGCACCGTTCATCGAATTCGCGTTGGCACAGAAAGACGACAAGATTCTGCTGACGATTGGCAAGCCGCAAATGATGCGGGATGCGCTTGTTAATCTCGGCGATACCGACGACGCAAAGCGCTTGGTCGAAACACCGCGTTTTAAGAGTGCCTTCAAAGAGTTGCCGTCTGCCGAAGACCAACTCGTCTTCTTCGATATCGAACGCATGATGTTGTTCATGCGCAAGATCGGTGTCATGATCGAACGCGAAGTCGGTAACGGATTGCCCCAACCCGCAGAAGGCCAACCCAAGCCGTTCAATCAGGCGAGCTTGCTGACCGCCTTCCTCGAAGACGCCTCGTTCGTCGATTACATGGCAACGACCGCCTGGACCGACGGCACGCGCACGTTGGCCGAAACCGTCGTCGTAACCAAGGATGGTGCTAAAGATTCACAACTTCTCGATGTCATTGCAGGTGGCGGCACGCTCGAAGCCTACGGCAAGTACATCCCCGCCGAAGCGTCGTCGTTCTCAGTGACGTCCGGCATCAGCCTGCCCAAGGCATACAACTACATCACCGACTTCATCAAAGAGCACGTGCCTGACGGCGAACAGGTACTGCAACAATGGGACGGCATGCAGCAACAGATGTTGCAGATGAACATCAAGAAGGACGTGCTCGACCTGTTCGGCACCGAATCGGTCAGCTACAGCGTTGGGCAGGATTGGGTCTCGCTCACCAAAGTAACCGACTCGAAGAAGGCCGATGCCCAAGTCGAGCGCCTACTTAACACGATCAACGACCTGATCAAGCAAAATGCCGGCGATAAGAACGGTCTGATCTTCACCAAGGTGAAGGTCGGCCCAGAGCAGGAACTGACGCAAATCTCCCACGGCATGATGATGATGGCCGGCATTACGTCGCCGCCCGTCATCGGTTGTGCCGACGGCTACCTGATCTTCAGCTCGTCGGCCGCCGCCGTGCGTAAGTGCTTGCTCACCGGCAAGGGCGAACACAACAACATCACGACCAACTCGCGTTGGCGTAAAGAAGGATTGGAACCGAAGGGTGATGTCGTCGCCGTTACGTTTACCGACCAAGCCAACATGGCCAACGAACTCAAGCAAGCCATCGGCGGAATCGGCACCGGCCTCGGCATGGCACCGATGTTCGCCGGCGGCCAGATGCCGCCCGAAGTCGCACAGATGATGGGCTCGCTCAGCGGCATCGCCATGAAGCTAATTCCCGTGGCGGACAAAATGAACTTCCACCAGTCCAAGGCAGGCTACACCACTTGGGACGGCAAAGCATGGCACAACTACGCCGTGCAAAACTACAAGAAGCCGTCTGAGGTGTTGGTCGATGAGAACAAGCCAGCCGCAGCGGCAGGGAATTAACCCAACGCGAATCGCACGAACATAACGCGCGGCAATTCGCCGCTCGCGTTTATGAAACAGTCAACAAAGCCTCTTGCGGTCGCGTACCGCAAGAGGCTTTTTCTTTTGGTGAGGGAAACGGGGCTACGGTTGCGCGCGTCAGCGGATTAACACTTAAAGCACGTTTAACTCTTGCCGGGTACTCCATCTTTCGCCGGGTGCCCCATCCTTCGCGCCAGCGAAGGGTGGGGAATCGCCATAGTTACGATACCCCCAATATCTTTCACTTGGATTTTTTCGACGAATGATTCCCCAACCATTCCTATCGGAAAGGATGGGGCACCCGCTTCTCAATTGGCTGCACCAAGCGTGCACCCCTCGAATTTCATAGCATTACCATTAACACAGCGATAAAATGAACTCCTAAGCTGAATCCCAACGTCACATATTCTTATGAGATATTTTATCATTCCATTTAGGTTTGAAGCAGATGCGCCCACGCCTAAAGCGCTCGCAGCAAGAATCACAGCAATCACCTCGCGGCCAGTCACGATTGAGTTCATAGATGGCGAGCAAACATATCGCGGGGATCGAGCCATCTTGCAGGATATCATTATCGCCTATGGGGCGGTTCCCGAATTCAACATTCGAATCGCCGGATTTTGCCCCGAGCAACCGGGGCGCGCTCGATACGCATCAACAAATAGTCATTTTGATTCAGTCGATCCTGATGACAACGTAGCACCAAAAATCAGCGACGCAGAAAACTCACTCGGCTTATATTTTCACTGTCGAGATGAAACGCTCCTGTGGGCTACACGCAAAGCCCTCTTAGATTTGGGCGCGATTCCGGAAAATGACATCATCGAAAGTTACGCCCCCGAAGTCATCTTACCCATTACCGAATCAGAGTTATCGAAGCGTTGGCGCTGGGCACGCCTTGCGCGGCGCGTTCACTACGTCTTGCTTGCTCTGATCTCGCCGCTACTCATCGCGGGGGTACTTGCGCAAGTCGTGTTGATGATTTCCGTTTGCGCAATCTCATTCATCCCGGTATTTCTTATCTCGATCCCGTTCGGTATCTGGTTTGAACGCAAGGAAAAAACGCGCGAACGGTTCCTAAACGCAAAGCCCCCGCTCCCTCAGCCCAAGCCTTAATCCCCACAGCGCAGCGACTGTATATCATCCCAACTGCGCGTAAGCCGATCGATGCGGCCTTCTTCTTCGGGTGACAACAGATCGCGCACGCCTGCCGCAAACTCGGCCGCGCGTGCGAGTCGCGTTGCGTGAGACAGGCACAGATCATCCCTACCACCGGGTTTGCCGTTGTAACCGTATGATCGCAGACGATAGCGCGCCGCCCGCCAGCGCCCTTCCATCTCATACTCGAAAGGTCGCCCGAAGCCATCCACGACGACACCATCGATCACCGGTACATCGACACCGTTCAATTCCGCAAAGCGTAGGTGGCCGTTTTCGTCGGCTTCGGGGTAGCGCTTGCGTTCGTCGTAAACGTTTTCAATAGCTGTTTCGAGTCTAAGCAATGTCTCGGCTGTCGCAGCATCGCCGGGGAGAATCACCCAATAATTCAAGCCGAACAAAACGACGGCACCTAACAACACGCCGACCCACGAACCCCAAAAGACGGGGTGTCTTCTGCGGGAGAGCCAACGATAATAAGGTTTGAAGAGATAAACTCCGAGGACCGGCAAAAGTACGACTTCGCCGGGGACTGCGAATGCCGCGAACAGCCCAATTACGAGTAGAATTCCAACTACTAAGAACGGAAAAAATAAAAAGGCGGCCACCGACATGCTGGCACGGTAAGCAAAATAATGTGCGCCAGTGAACCAACCAATGACAACTACAACGGCAGCCGGCACCATCGTCGCCAGCAGAGACTTCACAACCTGAGGTGACCGCCCACCCGCAGGGGCTGAAGGTTTTTCGAATTCTGTCATCATTGCTCTGGCCGTTCGTAATGTTACTCGAACACCACAATGGATGGAATGGTGAAACAGAGTCATCCATGGAACCAAGATCGCGTCAACTTAGTGAGCACGCGAATCACAAACCAACGGCACCTCATTATTCGCGCCGCTGGTGCCCCATCCTTCGCGCCAGCGAAGGGTGGGGAATCGCCGGATTCAACGTACGCCCCAGCATCTTTAGCTCGGATGATATTCACGAACGATTCCCCAACCTTTCCTAGCGGAAAGGATGGGGCACCCGGTCTCCGCGTTTACGCGCTCGAATCACAGCATCTCAATGACCGTCTATAAATCTCTTCGGTCACCACAACCGCCTTTCGCTTCCCACCATTCAATCCACACCGCGGTGGACTCACCTATCCACAAACAACATTCGACTAAGTGACCGTCTCCTCGCAGCGGTATCAACTTCCATTCCCGACTTTGTAGTTCCCACTGTGAACTCCCCCTCGTCCACTTTGCATTTTTTCCCCAATTTGCCCCTACCCCCTTCATCCATTACAAATCGCACTTGTAATCGCAATTACTCGACCTACGATCAGGGCAGGCCCGTGATTCATACCAAAATCGTTGCCACCCTCGGCCCCGCGACCGATTCCGAAGAGATGATCCGCCAACTCATCGACGGCGGTGTCGACATCTTCCGGCTCAACTTCTCCCACGGCACGCTCGAACAGCACGCCGCCACCTACCGCCGCATCTGCAAGGTGCGCGAACAGATGGACGCCCTCGTCGCCGTGATGGGCGATTTGTGCGGTCCCAAGATTCGCGTCGACCCGATCGAAGACGACGTCTTCGAAATCAGCCGCGGCGAAACACTGCAAATCTTCGCCGAACATCGCGTCGGCAGCGCCGACGGCGTGTCGACCAATCGCCCCGAACTGGTGCGCGAAGTAAAAGCGGGTCATCGACTCCTCATCGACGACGGCGCCGTACGCCTGCGCGTGAAAGAATCGCACGACGATCACCTCATCTGCACGTGCGAAGTCGGTGGCGAAATCCGCACGCGGAAGGGAATCAACTGCCCCGATAGCGATCTCGAAATGTCGGCCCTGACGGACAAAGACATCGAAGATTTGGAATGGGCCGTCGAAGCCCGGCTCGATTACATCGCCTTGTCGTTCGTGCGCAGCGCGAAAGACCTACACGAGCTGCGCGAGCGCCTGCCGCTCGACGATGAAATGCGCGTCGTCGCCAAGATCGAGACCGTGCACGCGATCCGATATCTCGACGACATCATTGAAGCATCGGACGTCATCCTCGTCGCTCGCGGCGATTTGGGCGTAGAGATGGATCTGGCCCGTGTGCCGATCTTGCAAAAGAAAATCGTACGCGCCTGTCAGAATGCGGCCAAGCCGTGCATCGTGGCGACGCAAATGCTGCAATCGATGGTCGAATCGCCCGTAGCCACACGCGCCGAAGTCAGCGACGTCGCAAACGCCATTCTCGATAAGACCGATTGTGTGATGCTGAGCGCCGAGACCTCGGTCGGCACCTATCCGCTCGAAAGCGTTGAAACGCTGACCAAGACCGCCCAATACACCGAAGAAGATTTGCGCCTGCGGAATCGCGCCTCGCGCATCGATGCCAACCTTACCATGCGGCGCGTTACGACGGCCGTCGCCCATGGTGCCAGCCTGCTCGCGCGCGAACTCGACGCCAAACTCGTCGCGGTTTGGACCGGCACCGGCAACACAGCGCGGCTGCTATCCAAAACGCGCCTAGGCGTGCCGGTCATTGGCCTATCGAAAGATGCCCACGTGTGCCGCCGCATGGCGATGTATTTCGGTGTGACGCCCATTTGTATGGAACGCCACCGCGACGTCCTGCAAATGTTGCGCGAAGTGGACGACGCCCTGCTGCAACGCAATCTCGTGAAGCCCAACGATCTGATCGTGGTGGTGGCCGGAACCCGCCTCGAACATCAGGGGGCGACCAACGCGCTGTTTATCCACCTCGTATCCGATGGTGATGAATTCACGCCCGTCTTTCGCTAGCGAAGATTCGGCATAACTTGCCGCCGCGCCCGCAGTTCTTGCGCCGCCTCAATTTGTCTATATCAGTTCGCCTCGTCACACGCCGATAACAGTACATGTAGATGCGCGCGCGGAAGGTGCGCTATGACGCTAACTGTTTGACGAACAGAAAGATCGGTACGTGCCCTCACTGCCCAACGCCAGTTTGCACTCCACCCGGCAACCGCCGACTCGGACCGTACCGAAATCACCAGCAAACAAAAAACCGATCAACATCCTGCACCCAGTGCACAGCCTTGCTGTTGGCGGTCTAGAACGACAGTTAGCGACCGTCGTCGCGGGCTTGTCGCCGTCGCACTGTCGTCATGTGATCGCCGTCAGGGAATCGGCCGCCGCAACAGTTGAAATTCCCGAGCATGTAACCATCGTGAATGTGACGGGTGACGGCGCGCATTTCAGCCGCGAGTTGGTGCAAATCATCGATCGCGAAGCCATCGACCTCGTGCACATCCGCGGACTTACGATGTTGGTCGATACCGTCGTGGCCGCGCGCGTGATGCGAAGCGTGCCCGTTGTCGCAAGCTTTCACGGGTTTGAAGATCGCACCGCCGTCTGGTCGGGCGTGCGCCGCAAGCTGATTCGCGAAGCGCTGCAACATTGCCAAGCCCGCTGGGCCGTAAGCCGCGCCGCCGCTGACGAAGCAAGCCAACGACTGAATCTACCGAACGACTTCTTCGACATCATGCCGAACGGCGTGGACACCGACCGCTTCCAGCCGGTCAATAATCGAATCGCCGCGCGAGCATCGCTCGATATCAACGACGATGCGTTTGTGTTCCTATCCGTTGGAAACCTTAAGCTGATCAAAGGGCACGATTATCTCATTCGCGCGTTTGCGCAACTTGCGCAATCGACTTCCGATCGACGAGCCGAACTGATTTTGGTTGGTGATGATTACCTCGATGGTGAGTTACAACAACTAGCCACAAAGCTAAACATCGCCGACTGCGTGCGATTCGTTGGTCGCGTTGACGACGTTCGGCCGTGGTATCACGCGACCAACGCGTTTGTATTGCCATCGCTCGCCGAAGGTCATTGCAACGCCCTGCTCGAAGCGCTCGCATGCGGTCTTCCCGCTATCGCGACGCGCACCGGCGGCAACATTGACACCATCGAATCGGGTTCCAACGGCCTCTTAGTTGCGCCGGGCAGTGTTGCCGAACTTGCAACCGCCATGTCGTCGCTCATGCAGAACGAATTAACGCGCGAAGCACTATCAAAATCTGCGCGCGATACCGCCGTTGCTCGCTTCGGTCACGCGACCATGTTAGATCGTTACCTCAACGGATACTGCAACGTCATATTCGACACGCAACAGGCCGAAACCATCCGACCGACACCAACCCAGCGGGAGCTTGCCAACGCATGACGGCGATACCCAATACCGCCGCTCTTTCGGCACCACCGCTTCGGCGCATCAGCGAACTGGCGCGCTATCGCGAGTTGATGTGGATGCTTGCGTGGCGTGACATCCGTGTGCGATACAAGCACTCCATCCTCGGCGCGGCGTGGGCGATTATTCCGCCCGCCTCGATGATGTTGGTGTTCACGTTTGTATTCGGACAAGTGATCGACGTTGAAAACGAGCGCCTTACCGGCAGCGAAAATCTGCCGTACTCGCTATTCGCATTTAGCGGGCTCGTTCCATGGATGTTTTTTGCTAACGGCCTGACTGGCGCGATTGGCTCGCTGGTTTCCAATCGCCCGTTGGTCACCAAGATATATTTCCCGCGCGAAGTCTTTCCGCTGTCTGCTATGATCAGCGCGTTCGTCGATTTCGTGATCGCCTCGTTCGTGTTGGTCGTATTGGCCGTTGTGCTTCACTTCTACCCGAACGGTTGGCACTTCCACGCTTCGTGGACACTCGCATACTTACCCATCATTGTGCTCGTGCAAATCGTCTTTATGGCGGGCTTGGGCTTGCTGTTGTCGATGGCGAATCTGTTCTATCGCGACATCGGCTTTCTGTTTCGCGCCATCATTCAACTGTGGATGTTCAGCACGTGCGTGGTCTATCAGCTTGAGGCCACGGCCCCTTGGAAGCGCACGCTGATTCAGATGAACCCGATGACGCCGATCATTCGCGCTTATCGCGACTGTCTCATCGTCGGTCATTCGCCGTTCGATCAACCGTTCGCGTACGCCGCTGCCGTGGCAACGCTGACGCTACTAATCGGATGGATGTGGTTTCGTCGCCGTGAGTTTGAGTTCGCCGAGAACATTTAGGAAGGTCTATGTCGGTCGGCATCAAAGTCGAAAACGTCAGTAAACGCTTCCGCCGCGGCGAGCGCCACAACTCGCTGCGCGATCTCGTCGGGTCGTGGCTGCGTTTCGGCCCCAGCATGGGCGAGGGCGGTCGCGCACACGAAGATGATTTCTGGGCGCTCGACAACGTTTCGTTTGACGTCAAACCGGGCGAAGCATTCGGCCTCATCGGCCCCAACGGCGCGGGCAAGAGCACGATGCTCAAACTGCTCGCCGGCATCATGCGACCCAATCGCGGCCAGATTAAAATCGATGGTCGCATCTCGGCACTCATCGAAGTCGGCGCGGGGTTTCATCCCGACCTTACCGGCCGCGAAAATGTGTATCTCAATGCGGCCATCCTCGGCATGGAACGCGAAGAGGTCGATCGCAAGTTTGACGAAATCGTCGACTTCGCCGGCATTGGCGACTTTCTCGATACGCCGATCAAACGATACTCCAGCGGCATGTATGCACGCCTGGGCTTCTCCGTCGCCGCACACGTCGAGCCCGACGTGCTCCTCGTCGACGAAGTGCTTTCCGTTGGCGACCGCGTTTTTCGCACCAAGTGTTTAGAAAAGATGCGCGGCTTTCTCGAGCGCGGCGTTGCCGTCGTTTTTGTGTCACACGACTTGCGCGCCGTCAGCGCTTTTTGCGATCGCGCGCTCGTGCTTGCCAACGGCAAGCCGGTCTTTCATGGGCCGGTGACCGAAGCCGTATCGCGCTATCACAAGGCATGTCTCAACAGCTACACTTCAGACGGTGCCGACGAAGGCGGATTGGTCGACGTTGAGCCAATCCGCTTTATGGATGCCAGCGGTCGCGAAAAACAAACGTTCACGCCCGGCGAATCCGTCACGGTCGAGTTTGACGTGAAGTTCCTGCACCCGATGGTGCGACCGTCGTTTGGCCTCTCGTTGATTCGCGCCGAAGATCGCATGGTCGTGTTTGAAACCAGCAGCACCCGCATGAATCACGTCACGCCGCCGGCCGTCGAAGGCACGCGCTGCCGCGTGAAGTACGACATCAAACTCAATGTGCAACCCGCCGAATACGTCGTGGGCTATCACGTGCGCGACCGCGATTCGTCGATGTATGCCGCCCTCGAAGAAGATGCCCGCATTATGGTGATCGGCGGCAACAGTTGCGGCGGCGTGGTCGATCTGGCACCGCACGTATCGGTGAAGAGCCTCGAATCCGCACCGCCACAGTCGTGGTCAAAAGATGCGGGCCGACTTGTCGCATCCTGATTTCTGTATCTGTTACAGGATATCTGCTTTAGCCGCCGCGTTTCTGTCATAGCCGCGCCCGTGAGGAAGCGGTACGGGTAAGATCGCGCGAGATCGTCGATTCGCCGGTAGCACACCGGTTACAAACCGGTGCCACAGCGCAGACGCACTTTCCATGCAACAGCGCAAATGGCTCACGCTATCTCGCTCAAAACACCCAACGTCCGCTTCCCCGACTCCCCACCAAACCCTACCCGTCCGCCGTCTCGACCGGCGTTGGCCGTCTGCTAGAATGCCGGGGCTGAAAGGATCCGCCACGCTATGAGATTCGCCATCATCGGTCCGCCGCAATCCGGTAAGTCCACCCTGTTCGCCGCCATCACCGGCCAGCAGGCCGACCCGTCGCAGGCACTCCAGGAACATCTCGCCACCATCGACGTGCCCGACGATCGGCTCGACTTCTTGTCGGAAATGTATTCGCCTAAGAAATACACGCCCGCCCGGCTCGAGTTCCTCGATATCCCCGGCGCTTCGCTCGCCGACGCTGCCGGTCAGGCCGAATTCCGCAAGCGCACGCAAGCCGCGCGCAAGTGCGACGGCCTCGTCATGGTCGTGCGCGATTTCGAATCCGACGGCGTGCTGAAATATCGCAACCGTGTCGATGCCAAGGCCGACCTCGACGAACTCTTTAGCGAATTGATCTTTGCCGATTTGGAGCAGGTCGCCAACCGCGTCGAGAAGCTGGAGAAATCGACGCAAAAGCCCAGCAAGAATCGCGAAGCCGAACTGCGCGAACTCAAAATGATGAAACGCGTGCAGGATGCCCTCGAATCCGAAGCGCCGGTTTCGAGCGCCATCGAAAACGACGACGAACGCCGCATCGCGCAAAGCTTCGGGTTTCTCACGCTAAAGCCCGTTCTGGTCGTCATCAACGTCGGCGAAGATAAGATCGCGAGCGAGCCGCCCTTTAAACATAGCCACGCCCTTGCGACCATGTCGCTGTCGGCCGAGATGGAAGCCGAGATCGCGCAGCTCGATAAAGACGATCGCGACGCGTTTTTGGAAGACCTTGGCTTGAAAGAACCCGCCCGCGCCAAACTCATTCGCGCGTGTTACGACAGCATCGGTTTGGTTTCATTCCTGACGGCCGGCGAAGACGAAGTGCGCGCGTGGACGATTCGCAAAGACACGCCGGCTGTTGAAGCCGCGGGCAAAATTCATAGCGATATTCAACGCGGTTTTATCCGTGCCGAAGTGGTGGCTTTTGACGACTTCAAGGCGGCCGGGGACATGCGCGCCGCAAAAACGGCCAACAAGGTACGGCTCGAACCGAAAGCTTACATCGTAAAAGACGGCGATATCATCAACTTCCGTTTCAATGTCTGACGCTTACCAGCAATCGTGGCTAGACGCCCTCTTTTCGCGCTCCGAACGCCTGTTGGCAATCGGCTTCTTGCTACTGATTGTATTGGGAACCGTCCTGCTTTCCCTACCCGTCGCGTCGGTTCGAAATGACATCACCATCCTTGACGCGCTCTTCACTTCGACCAGTGCAGTTTGCGTCACCGGCCTCATCGTGGTCGACACGGGGAAAGACTTCACGCTGTTCGGGCAGATCGTCATCCTCGTGCTGATTCAAGCCGGCGGCTTGGGCATCATGACGTTCACCGCCATGGCTACACAGTTTCTTGGCGGCAAATTGTCGTTTCGTTCGCAAGCAGCACTGAGCGACACCTTCTATCAAAAGCAAGCCGCCCGACGCGTATCGAGCAACCTCTTCCGCATCATCATGATGGTCTTCATCATCGAAGGCATCGGCGCGGTAATTTTGTTCCTTGGCTATTACCTGCGCAGCGACGATTTAGACGACTCGCTCTTCGCGGCTATCTTTCATGCCGTCTCCGCATTTTGTAACGCCGGGTTCTCCACTCATTCCGACAGCCTTATCGGTTGGCAATCGAGTTCCATCGTGATGCCGACCATTACCGTGCTGATCATCCTTGGCGGGCTTGGTCATGTCGTCGTGCTGGAATCATGGGCGCGACTCGGCATGCGCCTAAAGGGCAAACCGGCACAACCCTTTAAGTGGACGCTGCATTCACGCGTCGTTATCTATCTGTCCGGCGTGTTGATCCTCGGTGGTGCCGTGATCATCATGGTCGCGCGCCCTTTAGGTGCCGACGGCACAGCCACGACCGGCTTCTTTGACGCCCTCTTTCAGTCTGTCACCTGCCGCACGGCCGGATTCAATTCGATCGATCTCGCCAAGCTGCCGGTCCCCGCATTGTTGTTTATGTGCGTGTTGATGTTTATCGGTGGGTCGCCCGCGTCATGCGCCGGCGGCGTAAAGACCAGCAGCGTCGCCACCTGGTACGCACAGCTATACGCTTGGCTCCGCGGCCAAAAGGAAGTCACGCTAATGGGGCGCCGACTGTCGAGCGAAATTGTCGCCAAAGCTGCCATGATCATCGGTCTCGCCGTCGTCTGGAACGCGACGGGTACGATATTGATGGCCTGGTTTGAGCAGGGCCGCGCTGACCTGCCATTGCGCAAGCTCTTTTTCGAACAGGTCTCAGCTTTCGGCACGGTCGGACTCTCCCTCGATGTGACGCCGACACTATCGGTGCCCAGTCGCATCTGGATCATGATTTCCATGTTTGTTGGCCGCGTTGGGCCGTTGACCTTCGCGATGGTCATCTCCGAACGCGAGCAATCGCCGGTACGTTACCCGGAAGAGCCGGTGATGATCGGCTAGGATGTAAAGCTATGAAGCAAGTGGTAGTCATCGGATTGGGGCAGTTTGGTTCGCACCTGGCGCGCGAGCTAACGGGCATGCGCTGCGAAGTGATGGTCATCGATCAGGATGAATCGCGCGTGGATGCGATAAAGTCCGACGTACAATCGGCCGTTATCTGCGACGCTCGCCAGCACGATGCCGTCGAAGCCGTCCTCACGGACGAAGTCGACGAAGTCGTCGTCGCCCTCGGCGAAAACATGGAGCCGAGCATTCTCTGCACGCTGCACCTGAAACAACTCAACGTGAAACACATCCGCTGCACCGCCGTTAACGAAGACCATGCCACGATTCTGCGCGCCGTGGGTGCCGATGAAATTATCTTCCCCGAACGCGAAACCGCCGAACGCACGGCGCGGCGCGTGGCCTATCCGTCGTTGCTCGACTACTTCCCGTTCGAAGAAGACCATCGCATTATGGAAGTGAAAATGCCGTCGAGCCTGTCCGGCAAGCGCTTGGGCGATACCAACATTCGCGGCGACTACGACCTACTCGTGCTCGGCACCAAAGACGCCAACACCGGCAAGTTCAAGTTCATGCCCGGCGCGACGGATGTGCTCAGCCAGAACGACGTCCTGATCGTGCTCGGTCGCGAAATCAACCTCGCCCGCTTTCAGGCGCTTGACTAACTATCCAATTGCGTGGGGCGGGAAGCAATCATTTCAAACGAAACCGTTATCAATCAGGAACCGCCCGCGCGCAGCATGCGCCGCACGCTCGCCATGCATGTATTCGCGTGGATCTTCCGTGGCATGGTCGCCTCCGTTGCGCTCACGCTGCCGTTTCTCGCGCGCAAACATTTCGAAGCGGGCGAGGGAATGTTCTTCATTATCGTCGGCTGCATGCACATCATGCAGTTCTTCACCATCTTTTGGAATCGCCTCTACCTACGGGTATCGACGGCGCAATACGTTATCACCGTCGGCGCGATCATCGGCCTCCCCTTGTTGGCGATGGGGCTGTTCACAACGTTAACACCGCTGGCGATCTGCTGGGTCATCGCCTCCTTTGGCGGCGCTGCCGGTGGTGTGGCATTCTCACCAATGAACGGTGATCTACTGCGCAACTGCTATACCGAAGGCATTCGCGGTCGTGCCTATGCGTTGATCGGTATCGCGCAGTTCGTGGGCGTTATGATCGGCGGCGCGATCATGGGCTGGTTATCGAATGACGATCCGCTTGCCTATCGATACGTTTATCCTTGCTTCGCCGTCGGCTTTGTCATCACATTGGTGATTCTGTATCGCATCCTACCGAAGCGACCGGCCGAAGCATCCACTGCCATCAGCCTACAGATGTTGCGCCGCACGCTATGGGAACCTATCGTCGATCTAGGCAACCTGCTCGGCCAGGATCGCAACTTCCGAAATTACGAAATCTCGTTCATGGCTTACGGTGTCGGCTGGATGGTCGTTACGGCGCTACTCGCTTTGATTTGCAATGACCGCCTGGGGCTCGACTATCGCGAGTTCTCCGGCTCGACGATCATCTTCAACCAAGCCGCAATGATTCTGTTGCTATTCCCCGCCGGCATGATTGCCGATCGCTTCGGGCCGATTCGTCTTGCATCGGGCGCGTTCCTTTGGCTAACCGGCTACCCGTTGATGCTCATCGCCATTGCCTTGTTATTCGACGCGTCATCGAGCGACGCCTCCACGATTTGGCTAACGCTTGCATCCATCTACTTCGCATCCGGCATGGTCGGCGTGCACCTGACCTGGTCATTGGGGCCTGTCAGTTTCGCCGCCAACCCCAGTGAAGGTTCGCGCTATCTCGCCGTACACGGCACACTCGTCGGCGTGCGCGCGATTCTCTTTCAACTGATGGCCATCGGTCTTTATAAGCTGACCGGTAGCTTCACCATCGCCCTCGCCATCGGCGCGGCGGGCTTTGTGTTTGCAAGCTATTGGATGCACCGGCTAGGCAAAACGATGCGCGCGAGCGATACTCGATAGAAACGGATCGACGAGGACACACGCGCCGATACCATGACGGTTGCGCGGGTGGTGGGCACCGTGCCGCACGCGCGGGTGCCATGCCGACCCAATCTAGAAATTTCGTTGCGCAAGCTGAAAGATGGCCCCGCGCGACATCAAAAAATAACCAACCAGCGCATAGGTCGGCATGCCCAAGACACGCGAACGCGCAAATCTTTAGTAGTCGTCAATTCCGACCAACCTTTACGAATCCACCAAATCCAAATACTACGTACGAGCACTGTCACGCCCGAAGCATGCCGACCTTCGTGTTGGTCTCGCGCTCTTATGCACCCGCGCCAGCTTACATTTCCATGGACACACTAAGTCGTTTCGGTTGGGTCGGTATGGCACCCGCGCACTTTATCGTTTCGGTTGGGGCGACCTGCCACCCGCCATGGCACCCGCGATGTCTCCATTTCTGGTCGCGTCATAACTAGGAACTGGACCACCGTCCGGCTCATTCCAAATCTGAATCTGTAAAAAAGGCGTGCGGCACCCCGGGAATTTGGCGCGGTCATAGGGTGCCGCAGCGAGTGGAAGACATGTTGGTTACGAAAACCCCGCGAACTGCCCCGAAGAGCGCTCGTGACTGAGAGTTATCGTTTTATTCGTTCCTTTTTCCGCGACCAACGCCGACAGAAACAAGGGGGGTTTGGCTTGAAATGCATCGGTGTCGCGAAAAACTTCACCTGCAATAACAGTATAGATTCACGCTGTACCCGGTGTCAACCGAGATTCGCCAAACATCACAGCCCGAATCGCAAACCTAGCGCAATCTTCATCCTTGAAACGGCAGCATGCCCGTATCCCAAGGCTTCGGCGACCGCGCCGCCACTTCCGGGGCCTTCGGCTCGACCGGCGGTCGACGCAAAACCGGCTTTTTCCCGCGCGCGGCGGCCACAAACCCTTCCAAATCCTGAAAATCCCACGCGTCGCGCGCGACGGGCTTACCGTGACTGTCGCGCACGATCGCGCCGTAATCATCGACCAACACCCGCGTCGCGTATCGATCGCAGCGGCCTTCCTTCTGCCGAACGTTGCGCCGCGCTTGCTTCACCAGCCAATGGTAATACTCGTGCAGGAACACAAAGAGCACCAACTGCTCGGGATTGGCGATATCCACCGAATAGAGCTCGCGCCACCAATGCGTTCGATTCGAACGCGGCCTCGCGATGTGCGTGAGCAACTTATATGGGTACTTGTTGCCACGACCGAGGTTCACAAAGATGCGATGCGTTTGGTAGTAGCAACTGCCCGAAAATTCGGCACCTCGGCTATATCGAATGCGCACGGTCAGCCGGTCGTGCGGCCAACCCTCGATCGCGCGCAGGCACATCGCCTCCAACCGCTCATCGCTGAGATGCGTCGAATTGCAAAAGTCCATACCCAACCGCAGCCTGTGCGGTGGGCCGGACGCTTGCCGGCGATTAACCCAAACCCGCACGATCGATATCCTGTAACCGCACCACGCCGTCCGGCTTCGTGCCGTCCGCCGAGATCACCAACACCGTAATCTGGCTCTCGCGCATCAACTGCAAGCAGTCCACCGCCAGCGTATCGGGCGGCACGGTCGAGCACGTCACCGGTGGTTCGTCGGGGTCGCGACGGCTTTGCCGCCAGGCATCACCCACGCTCAGCGCTCCGGGTCGCTCGCTGCGCATCAGCAAGCGCCGCAGGTCGCCGTCGGTGAACACCCCAACCAGCATCCCTTTATCGTCAACGATGCAAGCCATTCCTAAGTGGCGACGGGTAATTTCGAGCAGTAACTCGTTAAAGCCCTGATTGACAGAAACTAAGGGCAATTCTTCACCACCATGCATCACATCGGCGGCGCGCAACAACAGCCGTCGCCCCAAACTGCCGTCGGGGTGATAGCGCGCGAAATCTTCTTCCTTAAACCCGCGACGATCCAATACCAGCATTGCTAACGCATCGCACAACGCGAGCGTCATCAACGTGCTCGTTGTCGGTGCCAATCCCAACTGCCCTGCTTCGGGTAACGCGGGAATCGCCAGATGCACATCCGCCAACTCGGCCAACTGCGCCGAAGCCGACTCGCAAATCGCAATGACGTGTCCGCCGATGCGCCGAAAGTGCTGAACGAAGCGCGTTAATTCTTCGGTGTTGCCGCTCTTGGATAGCGCAATGAGCACGGCGTTGGGGCCGGCGGCGCCGAGATCGCCATGCATCCCTTCGACCGGGTGCATGAAGAATGCCGGTGTACCGGTGCTGGCAAGCGTGGCTGCGGCTTTGCGCGCGATGAGACCGCTCTTACCAATACCGGAAACGACGGTCGGCTCTTTGGCGTCGAGCAAAAGCTGGACCGCTTCGGCGAAGGTGTCGTCGATTTGGTTGGCGAGCGAGGTGAGCGCAGCAGATTGCTCGCCAATAAATTGGCGAGCGCTGCGAACCGTTTCATTGTGGGATGATTCGTTTGCAGTCATGAAGTCGGGCGCGACGAGGTTTCGGCAGCGCCCGACCATGAAGAAACAGCATTACGCGTCGGGCTTGCGTTCGTCGCCTTGCGAATCTTCGCCCATATCGAAGTCGTCGGCAATATCGAAGCCTTCGTTGCCGATTTCCTCGAGTTCGTCGGCCAGCTCATCGATATCGATGCCTTCGTCCGACTCGTTACCGGCGTCGGTCGTCGAGCCCGTTTCCAAGCTGCCCGAATCGATATCAAAGTCGCTTCGGATATCCAGTTCTTCGAGATCGCTCAGATCCGGTAACGCGCCCAAATCGACGGCTGAGCCCGTGTCGATGCTCGGCGTGATCAGATCGGAATCGGTTGCCGACATCTCGGAATCTTCCAAGACCGAGCCGTCTGCCTCGTTCAAGTCGGGAAGGTCATTATCAACCACCGGTCGATTGCCACGCGGCGTCCGAGGTTCGCTGCGGACCGTTTCGGCAACAACGGTATCCGCTGGGCCTGACGGTGGCGGCGGTACCGGGCCGGGCGCGGGCGAACCGCCGCTCGGACCTTCGTCGTCGTCGAATTCGCCGTGTGCGATTTCGAGCGTTGGGCGCGGAGCCTTGTCTTCATCGACTTCGTGATAATCGTAGAACTCACGGTACTGCTTGCGGAAGTAACCACCGCGGCGGCTTTGAACTTCGTTGAGCACCGCACCGAAGATGCGAGCATTGATGGAATCGAGATTCGAGCGCGTGCGTTGCAAGGCACCGCGCGAGGTTTTGCGGTACTGACAGACCAGCAAACAACCATCCACGGCACCAGCCAATACCATCGCGTCGCTAACGAGCAACACGGGCGGGCCGTCGAAGATCACCTGATCGTAGCGCGAGCGAGCGTCGACAATGACGTCGCGGAGATAGCTGCTACCCAATAGCTCGGCCGGGTTCTGCGGCACGGGCCCAGCGCTGAGCACATCCAATCCCGGAACGCTGGTCGTGGTTACGTAGTCGCGCAACTGACCTTGACCGATCAGGATGTTGCTTAAACCTTCGACCTTCATGTTCTCGAATAGTTCGGACGTTGCCGCGCGACGGAAGTTCGCATCGACTAACAGCACGCGCCGACCGCTCAACGCGATCGAGATTGCAAGGTTGGTTGCGACGGTCGTCTTACCGTTACCGCCAGACGGGCTGGTAACAAGAATAACACCCTGCTGTTCGGCCGGTGCACTGAAGAACAAATTGGCGCGCAGATTTCGGAATGCTTCGGCCACGACCGAATGCGGTGCATCGAGGCAGGCGGTTTCCACGCGTTCGATTTCGACTTCGTCGTCGTCGGTTGTCGGAATGGTACCGAGCACCGGAAGATGCGCGTTCGAGACGTCGCGTGGCGTACGCACCGACTTATCGATGAAGTGGAGCAAGAACGCCAGACCCGTGCTGGCACCGAACCCGAGAATCACGACGATAGGCAACCAGAATTTCAAATTGGGTTCGCTGATTCGGGTCGGCTCAACAGCGTCCTGAACTGGCTCGATCTGAACGCCCTTTTCCTGCCGATTGACTTTTTCAAGTTCGGACTTTTGCTCGGCCAAGCGCTGATAGTCGTTTTGGATGAGGATCTTCTCCTCTTCCAACTGCTTTTGCTCGACCAACTTGGCGTCTTTGTCTTTTTGTTTGGCTTGGGCGGTGTTGAGCTTTTCCTGGATCTCAATCAACGCACCGTTGGCGTTGTTGTATTGCCGCTCGACTTCTTCGATGCGGCGCACCTGAAAGTCGATCAACCGTTGCGCTCGAATTTCGCGCAACCGGCTCTCAGCCTGTTCGAGGCGATCTTTGGCCTGTTTGTAGAGATCGTGATTGGAGCCGAATCGTGCGGCGACGGCATCGAAATTCTCACGAGTCGCCTGTTCGCGCTGGGTTGCCTGATACACTTCCGGATCGTTGCGCAGCATTTCCTGCATTTCCGGATCGATCGCGATATCTTCCGGTCGCGTTTGCCGAAACTGTTCGGCCTGCGCCTTCAAATTAATCACGATTAACTCAAGCTCGGTGCGTTGGGCAGTTAATTCCAAAACCTCGACATCGATCGCCGAGCCGGCGCTGCCGCTGTAGTCATTTTCGGTGGCGAGCGTCTTGATTTCAGTATTCTTGCTTTCGAGCAGCTTTCGCGTTCGATCCAATTCCCGATCGACGCGCTCCAACTCCCGCCCGATCTCGCGCTTGCTTGCCTCGTTAACGACCTTCAAATATTCCTTTACGACGCAGTTAACAAGTAACGATACTTCAGTCTTAACGCGCCAAGTCGATGCGATGCGCACTAAGCCCGATTGCGGGACCGAGGATACCGACAACATGTCTTTCAAAATGTCGGTTTCACTTTGGTTGGTTCGCTGCGCCTCGTTTCGCGCCCAAGTTAGCCAATACGTATTGCGAATCTCGGGCAAACGAACGACCTGGCTTAATACCCCAGGGCTCTGTAGCCGCAGCATCTGAGACTGCATTGCGCGTTCGATTTCTTTGTCGGTGAGGCCCTTCTCATCAAACAAACTGTTGTTCGGGTCCGCGGGCGTCGGCGACGTCACTTCGATATACGCTTCCGCCGAAAAGCCGGGGTACTTCACATACCAAAAGATCACAGCGCCAATGCCGATTGCGGCGAGAAAACCGCCGAGAAAAATGATCGACAGAAGCCGCTGACGGATGATCGAAAGAATATCACCGGGCGTAAGACCACCCGCGGAGGGTGGCCCTGCGGGTGAGTACCCTTCGATCTGAGCGTTTCCGCCCAGCGCAGGATTTGCCGTAGTAAGCGTCGTCATGGCTGCGATACCTTACTTCTATTAGCGCGATCAACGTTGCCAAGCGCAATCTTCGCCTGATTGCAACGGAACATCGGGTAACTCGCGTGCGAGCCGGTAATTACGACAGTCGTGCGAGCGTCTTATCTATCTTCGACCGATAGTCATCGAATCTTTCCTTCATAGCGGGCTCATTTTGAACCTGTCGATCGATCATCTCTTTTGCTTGCTCGAGCCGCTTAATCGCTTTCTCTTTTTCGCCGCGCATTTCATGCACCATTCCCAAGTGCACGATTGCATCGAGGTTTTCACTATCGATCTCGATCGCGCGAAGCAACGTCCCAGACGCCTCGCCCAGTTGGTCGGTTTGCGCCAAAATCCAACCGTACGTGTCGAGATACCCGGAATTGTTCGGATCTACCTTCACAGCCCGCTTGGCATATGGCAACGCTTCGGTCGGTTGGTTGAGTTTTTCCGACAACAAGAAGGAGATATTATTCAGCGCCAGCGGGTGGTTGCTATCGATCTTGAGGGCTGCCTCGTAGGCATCACGTGCGGCGGTAAAGTCCTTTTTGTGATCGTACAACATGCCCTTCGCCACATTGGCAAACAATTTGTCACCATCGCGAACCGCTTGCTGAATAATCGTGTTGCACTCTTCCAGCGCACCGTCGAAGTCTTCGCTTCTGAATCGCAAATGTACCATTGCGCGACGCGCAACGAGATTAGACGGCTCTCTTGCGACCGCCTCTTCCATTTGCTTCTGGGCGGTTTCCAGCCCGAGCGTCCCAATCAGATCGCGCAAAATCGCGTCGTATGCCGCGAAATTATTCCCCGCTACGGATTGTGCGCGATTGAACGTGCTAATGGCTTTTTCCACATCGCCGGATTGACCGTAACAGTAGCCAAGTGCCGCCAGCGCTGCAGCGGATCGATCGAATTTTGCAGCTGGTACCTTCGTCAATGCGGCATCGACAAGTTCGTCGCAACGACGCAATTCGCGCAACGTTCTGAAATAGCTCGATAAAGCATCGGCCGAGTAGTTCGAAACTTCAGCAGCACGCCGATATCCCTGCAGTTGCTTTGCCGGATCGCCGGACAACCGACCGAAATTGCCCAGCAACATCGGCCACTCGTAGTTACCGGGGTTGTCTTGCATGTACCGGTAGATGAGCGATTCGGCTGCTTCGTATTGCGGCGGCCGCATGCGGGTGTAGATATCCACGAGGTTTTGAGCGACGCGCTCCTGTTCGGGATGATTTTTGAGAATCTCCTGTAACTCACGCGCCGCCTCGGTCCCGCTTTCATTTCTTCGTAGGGCGTCGGCGAGCAGCACATCGGCAAGCAAAATTCGATGGCGATACTCAAAGCCGTCAGGTCGTTCCGCCTTACTCAGCTTCAGATCTTCGATCGCCTTGCGATAATCACCTTGTAGGTAATAGAGGCGGCCGCGCTGCCAAAGTGCCGTGGCATTACCCGGATCGTTTTGGAGGTGACGATCGAATGCGGCGAGCGCCATATCGATATTGCCGCCGTTCAGGTGATAGGCACCTTCGAAAATGATACCCTGCTCGTCGCTCGGAAACTTGGCGAGAAACTCGTCGATCGCGACCTTAGCAATATCGTAACGCTGCAGTGTGAGCAACAACGCGATCCGCTGCTTCGACGCAATTTTCAATTCAGAATCTGAAACTTTGGAATCGGCAGCCTTCCCCGCGTCGATGATGCTCTCATACATCTTCAACGCCTTATCGAAGCGCCGGCTGCGTCGATAGAAATCAGCGGCGCGCCCGATCATTTCGGGAGACTCGTCAAAGCTCATCGCCATCTGGAAGTGACGATCGGCCGTCGCATAGCGACCTTGATCCGCATAGAACGTGCCCAAGGCCATCGCGACGCGCGCCTTGCGATCCAAAGCTTGCTCGGCTTGCAAGCGATCTTTCAATAGCTGCTCACCTTCCTGAGGAAGGTTTACGACATCCGATGCGAAGAACGCCGCGATTTCGTTGACCAACGCTAAGTCTTCAGGCGCGGCGGCAAGCGCTTCGCGATAGACCTCTTCCGCCTTGCGATACTCCGCAACCTCATCATCCTTGTACAACCGTGCCAACATGATGAGGTTATCGACATCATCCGGTGCTTCTTGTCGGCGGCGCTCGCGACCGGTCACGGCATCGGACGGGTTTTCCTGCTCGCGTGCAACCAACGTCATGCGCGAGACCCACTCGTCTTCGGGCATCACGCGCGCGGCTTTGGCTAGGAACCGACGGAACGTCGCCTGATCGTCTTCGACGTATGCCAGTCGAGCGCGCAGTTTCGACGCCAGCCCGTTGTTTGGATTGATATCCGTCGCCCGTTCCAAAGCCTGCTTAGCCTGATCGGCGTTGTTAAGGAACAAGTGGCATTGGGCAACAAAGGTCCATCCCATCGAGTTGTTCGGATATTCGTCGAGACCTTGATTCAGCAGTTCGACGGCAGTCTTCGCCGTGTCTCGGCACGCATCCATATCGTCGACGCTGCGATAGTGTTCGGCCTTCGCAACATACAACCGGCCGCGCACCATGAGGCCGCCGGCACCATCGAGATCGATCTCGGCGATCTTGCGCGCGTACTCCTCGGCTTTATCCCATTCCTGTTCGCGCAAACATCGCGTGAAACGTACATCCAACACGCGCGGATTGTTGGGCTCCAACCGTTGGGCAGCCTCCAATGCCGCAAGTTCTTTTTCGGGCATATCGTTGGCGCGGAAATGCGCCGCCAATGCCAACTCCCGCTCGACACCCTCCAGATTGTCGCGATACCACTGAGCAATCGCCTCGGTCCGCTCGGGAGAATCTTCCGCAAGAATCAAAGACGCACGCCGAAGATCGGCATCATCCGGGTTTCGTTCGACGTACGCCGCAATAAACTCGAACCCGGCCGGCTTTTCGTTGCAGCGCACAAACGTATCGACCATAAAGTTAAGGTTCGCCTGATCGCGCGGATCGTTCTCGAACAGCGCTTTGGCCGCCGCCAATGCCTCCGAACATTTTCCGTTGGCCACCATCAAACGAATGTTGGTGAACTCCGCCGCCGGTGCCGAACCATCCATGCGGTCGACTTCGGCTTGGGCCAAGTCGGCCTGATCGAGTTTCGTGTAAACCTCAACCCGCAGTTGTGTCGCAAGCGGATCGTTCAACAATGCGTCGCGCAACTGGCGCGGTTCATCGGGTTTGAGAAACTTCAACGCATCGGTATAGCGCCCCTGTTGCAGTAACACATAACCCATCCCGCGGTACAAACCGGGGTTTATAGGCTGAAGCGACAGCGCCTTGCGAAACATTTCTTCGGCCTTACCCAAGGCATTTCGCTGTCGATACAACTCGCCCATCATCGAATAAAGATCGACAGTCGCCTGATTGCCGGATGTCTTCAGCGCGGCTTCGCCCTCTTTGATAGCTAAAACCGTATTGCCGCGCGCGTTGGCAATGAGTGCGTTCAGGTATTTCACCGGCGCCGCGTCATCGGGCACGATCTCGGTCATCAGATCGATGGCGGACTCGGCCGCAGCAAGCGCCTCTTCCCGTTTCGCCTCACCCGATACTAAAGATGCACGTGCAATCTCCTGACGGCATAACAACTGAATCAGAACGACTCGCATCAATCGTTTCTTCTGATCGCGGTAGTTATCGGTGAACTGGATTTCTTCCAACCCCGCGCGATACAACTCGGCTTCTTTATCCAACCATTTGATTTTCTCATCGTTGGATAGCTCGGCGCTACTGCGGCGCTCCTGATATACAAGACCGAGCGTTCGGTAGAATTCACCGTTGTCAGGGCTGATCTTTAGCGCGTCTTTTAATGCTCCCGCTGCCTTATCGAGATCGGGTTTGACGTTCGGCGTGAGTCGGCCCAAATACAGCTCGGCGAGGAATCGATAACCGAGGTCCTGATTTGCTTCGCCGTTCGTCACGGATTTGATCTTCTCAATGCCCGCATCGGTTTCCTCTTCGACGAAATCGATCCGCGCTGCGATTAAGGTCAGACGCGCCACACCTTCGTCATCGTCGGCGGCCTTGGCTTTTTCAATTGTCGACGACAGCAACTGCCGCGCCATTTTGACTTCCGCATCAGCTTCGGAATACTGCCGCTTTTGCTCTTTCTTTTTTGCTTCGGCATAGAACGTCAGCGCCAACTGTTCGGCGACATCCGGGTTACTCGGGTCGATCTCGTGCGCCTTGCGCAGCGCTGCAATTCCCTTTTCGCGATAGGAACTGTCGTTGGACTCCAAATTTAGAAAACACATGCCGCGTACGTAGAGAATCTCCGGATCGTCCGCGAGGGAGGGCAGCAACTCGATCGCCTTTTCAGTGGCGTCGAACAAACCCTGCCAATTGGAGATATCGTTGGCGCCGATTTCGGAACTAGCCTGCGTTAGATTCAACCACAGATCGATCAACTCGCGATGCGCTTCTTCCGAACGCGGATCCTTATTGATCGCCATGCGCAGAAAGTCGAGCGCCATACCAACGCTCTCGCGCTTCGGTACTTCCAACGCCGCTTTAGACGCCTTGATCAAATACGGGGCGGCCGGGCGATCGCCGCGCTTGATATACGCACGGTGATACATGTTCATAGCCGATTCGTACTTACCGGCTTTCATCAATTCGTCCGCGGCGCGAGCGTGCTCTTCCGGATCCTGCCCCGGCAGGCTATTAATGAAGATAAAGCCCAAAATGATGATCAACATGGCCATACTGGCCGCCAGACCACCTACCAACCCTTTATTCAGTCGCTTAGCCATCGATCGCTAATTCCTCTGCTTCTTCCCAGTCGTGTGTTCGGTCTTGATTACGATTGCGACGCCTGTGCTTCGGCGGCCTTTTTCTTCAATCCTTCGTAGCCGCCGATTTCCGTTCCACGTGGCGGCCAGTGTTCGTCAAACATCTCTTTGATGGTGATGTCCATCAGTTCGCGAGCGCGTTCGTCGAGAACTTCTAACTCATCCTTCGAGTAACCGTGAAAGGCTATCTCGACCTTTGAGTAATAGAGATGCGTTTCATTGAATGACTTCAACTTGAATCGCGCGCCTTGCCGATCCGCGAAGAACATACCGTTGACGTTAATCGTGTAATAGACCAGCGAGTTGCTATCGGGCCGATCTGGACGCGCAAATTCCAATCGTCGAACCGCAACCTCTTCGCCGGGCAGTGCGCTCAACGACCAGGCTTGCGTTTCGTCGCCCGTCATTACACTTCCGCCTTGGTAGTAACATTCTTCCGGTACGTGCGGTACTTGATCCTGAACATCGGTGTAATAAGTCAGGAACAGCGACACGCGATCATTGCCTGTTTTCTTAATCCGCGGATCACTCAGAGACCATTCGATGTATTCTTCCGTCCCTAGGTTTTCAACAACGTCTTTGGGAAGAATATTTGCATCGACCCTTTGCAGTGGTTTCAGCACTTGGCGATCGAAATCGATCAACGGCTTTCGGAGCGGCAATGGCTTCTTGATGATCTGAAAGTCGATCGCCTGCATGGCTGCGGCACTGCCAGCCAATACAACCACTGCCAAGACGTAATAAATGCGAGATGATGCGGATGCTTGCGTGGACATACTATTCCCCTGCAGCACGTACGTTCGATGGCGTCGTGGGTTCGTCGTCGGCGTCGACCACCAAATGGTCCAATACCCATAATATGCCGCTGTAAACGCCAAAACCAACGGCAAACATCACGAGGCCCAGGATCGTGTGCGGCGTTCCCGTCGCCAATTCCGGATACCCATACATCTGGAGGCTACCCGTGATGATCACCCGCAAGATGTTGCACGTTAGCGCCACTGGCACCACACATAGCGCCATCAGAATTCGATGCCATGTCGGTCGCGGCGTCATATAAGCCGCCGCCAAACCCAGCGCCACAAACGCCATCAGCGAGCGCATGCCGCTGCAGGCTCCGGCAACTGTGAACGATCCGTGCGCCCCAGACTCCATGAAGTACTTAATATCGACGCCGCCGGAGCGTTCGATCTCCAGCACGCTCGGAAACATCGATAACACTGCCGACGCAATCATGGCGGCGAGCTTTTGCATGGGTTGCGTGAATTCGCGATACAACCGCGTCGGCGGCGGAATTGCGAGAAAGATGAATGCAATCGGAAAAGCGGTAACGTAGAAGCTCTTCCATCCGCGAATGGCCAAGACCAATCCGCCGATCACGCCGAGAATCGACAGCGCCTGAAAGTAACCGATCGCGAGATAAATACTTGCGAAGTAAACAGCGATACTGCCCACCACGGCAATCAAACCGACGACCGACCCGTGATGCGGGCCTTCGAGCAATTCCCTGCGCCGGTTGTGCACCAGGTAGATGCAAAACAGCGGAATCAAAAAACCGTGCGACCAGTCGGGCTGCTGCCAATACAGCACGAAGCGCACTAACTGTTCCCAGTACAACCAAATAACCAGCCCCACGACCAACGCCAGTTTGAAGATGCCGCGCGTTCCGAGCGCTTCGCGCCAACTCGGAGGCGTGTCATCAACGTAACCGCCGCTGTGCGGGGCTGCATAATTTACGGTTTCAACTTCCGACGCCACGATCACACGTTTCCTTCATCATGCGAACTAACAAGCCTGATGTCGCGCGGGAAACCGAACGCCTAAATCGGCAGACCACGCAAGGTCCTTTCCTGAATTTCCCGCTGACGGATCTGCTCCTGCGCCTGGAACGTATCGGCATCCGCAAAGTTGCGATCGTAAACAAAACCAAACCCGTAGCTTGCTCGGAACGCGTTGCGAATCACCGCCAGGAAGTACGTCGCCGGATGCGAGCCTACGTTGACCACATCGTTCGGTCGCAAGAAAAAATCCGGCGTCGAACCCGAGAAGATCGCATCCAAGTTGATCTGGATCGACTGCTCTTCGTTCTTCGCAATGCGGCGAATCAACGTCGCGCGCGACGGATACGCCAACGGTGTAAAACCGCCAGCCGAGATAATCGCCTGCTTCACCGTAATGTTGCGACCGGTCAACTGATACGGCCCCTGCCCTTGAATGTTGCCGCCCATGTAATACTCACCGGTATTGGGCAACTGAATGCGAATCACATCCTGAGGGCGAATCACGATATTGTAGTTAGGATCGCCATCCAGCAAAGCCGCTGCCGGAATCGCAATCACGCGCCGACCTTCGGCCAAAGCCGTGAACGGGTCGGTCGCATCGTCGTCACCATACGGCTCGTCCGGAGCCGGCGCGCTGGTCGGACGATTCGGCGTAACCGGCACAGAATCGTCGTTGGCGGGCTGCTTCGGTGTTTCAATACGCCATTCACCTGTTCGCGGGTCGAAAACGGGCCGCCCCTGCGGCTGCGACGTTGGGCCAGCCTCTAATTGTTCGATCTGATTCAGACCCGTCGCATTCGGATTTGCCTGGGCATAGCGCCGACCGGCACCGCCCGAAAGGTCGTTTAATGTGTACTGACTCCCACCTAGCCAACCGTTCATCGACTCTGGCTGGGTGGTCGCGTCACTGACAGGGTCGCGATCTTCAGCACGGTAGACGTAAATCGTCTCGACCTGAGTCGGCAGGCCACCGATCGCACCGATTGCGTTAAACAATCGATAATCCGGCGATGGCAACGGGTAATTGCCCGGCTGCTGTATGGAGCCGAAGACCGTGTACTGCCGTGAGGTTGACTGTAGCAGCGAAACTTGAACATCAGCGTCGCGCAGAATCTCACTGTCCGCGAGCTTGCGCTTAAGTTCGCTTTCTAGTTCCGTCGCTGTGTAGCCCGCGATTCGTACGGTCCCCAAATTCGGGAACGTTTCCATCCCCGAGTTGCGAACCTGCACCTGCAGCTCGGTGGCAACGTTGGGGGCTTGCAACTCGTAAATCGAAATGCGCAGCAGATCGCCCGGTTGAATTTCGGGCTCTACGTAGTGCACTTCGAGGTCTTCCGGGCTGGGCTCTTCGGCATTGGCCACGCCTGCGGGCTCTTCGAACATCGTCATGATGTCGCGGATTTCGCTGCGACCCGACTGCTCGAAGTTTCCGACTTGCGTCGGATCCAACCAGCCGTTGATAGGCCAGCGCTCCATATGGCTACAGCCGGCCGGCAACACAACCAAGATCAACAACAGGCCGCATGCAGCAGCCATACGAATTGGTTTCACGAATGCTTCGCTCATTTGACGCACCTGAGGCAAAAAGGCGATATTCACGATGGACACTCCTTCGCCACAACTCGCGTGGCGTTAAATTCGGAATCGCTCTGTTCGCGTTATCGTCCCTCGATTGCCCCGATAAAACTTACAAATACCGAGAATCTCTCGTCAGAAGCTAAATCATTGAATATCAATAAGTTACCGGCCCTAAATTATCGGCACCAAGACCCCACCCGAGCCGGTCACACGTCACTCAATCCCACTTAACAGCAGGCGCAAAATTTGCCACTCCACCCCTTCACTCAGTCGATATTCAGGCTGCCTCTACCGACCGACGATGAAACTCAATACAGCCCGATGCGTCGTCGCACGGGCCCGACACGGAGGATGCCGCTATGCAACCCATCATCATTTTCGGGGCCGGTGGTCACGGGCGCGTCGTGCTCGACATCCTCTTACAGCAACAACAATTCGAGCCTGTCGGCTTTCTCGACAACAATCCCGACCTTGCCCAGCGGCATGTCGACGGCGTGCGCGTACTCGGCAACTTATCGCGCCTTCCCGAACTGCGCCGCGATGGCGTTCGTCACGCCGTCGTGGCCATCGGTGATAACGGCATTCGACGCAAGATCGCGCGGATACTCGAGCAATCGGGTTTCGAACTCGTCAACGCGATTCATCCTTCCGCGCAGATTGCTTCGACTTCTACACTCGGTCGCGGCGTCGTGATTGCGACCGGTGCGAATATTTGCGCGCACGTGCAAGTCGGCGACTACGCCATTCTTAATAGCGGATGCATCGTCGATCACGAATCGATGATCGGCACGGCGACGCACGTTTGCCCCGGCGTGCGCTTGGCGGGTCACGTCGTCGTCGAATCCGGCGCGTTCGTCGGGATCGGTGCGACGGTTATTCAAAATGTGCGCATCGGTATGGATGCCACGGTCGGCGCGGGGGCTGTGGTCATTCGCGATGTCGAGGCATTGACGACAGTGGTAGGTGTGCCGGCGCGCGTTACGCGCAGCGCGCAAGCATCTCAACCGGCACAAGATCTCGTCGTCGGTTTCGATACTCGGGACCCGATGGCACTGCAACCATCGAAGCAGGTATAGCGTGTATTTCATTTGACCGTAGCCGCAAGTAAGTCGTCCACATTCAGTTATTTGAATCTTAAAGCCCGGCAGGGCTGAATGGTTGACAGCCCCGGATGAAGCGCAGACCGCGCTAGCGGTCGGAGCGCAATCCGGGGAAAGCGAACGCGAATAGATAAAGCCCCGGCAAAGGGCGCAGGTACCTGCACCGCTACCGCGGTTTAACACGCGTTACAATATGGACCATGGATTGCGCGGCTAGCGCCGCTCCATCCATGGCTCTCAACCTGCGCCCCATCCGGGGCTAAGTAAGATAAATGCGTCGCTAAACTGATGTAAAAAATGCCCTGTCATAGGGTTGCTGTAATGCGGTCACCTTGGGTTGTGTGTTCCGCAAATGCATCCAATATTGAAAGAACTGCGCCCGAGATAATCGAATGACTTGGGCATGTCGCCGAAGGAACACAACAGCACCCCCAAAAACCAAACCGTCATGCGTTCTGTTCATAACGTTGTTCTATTGCGTGCGTCATGAAGACGTAGCGTTGAGATGCTATGCGCGGAATCCAACGCCAAAGGCGTTGAGCCAGTAGCCCAGGGTTGCTGCGCAGCAGCTACCCTGGGTTGCGATGCCAACTCAAGGATTTCAACGCTGAAGGCGTTGCGGCATGACGTACGGAGACGGAACTCCTTCAGAGTTCAACGATGTTTGTTCAACGATTTCCTGGGGTAGCCGCTTCGCGTCAACCCCAGGCAATTGGGATAACGCCCTTGGCGTAGAAGAGGAATGACGAACATTGCCGGGAACTCATAACTACGAAGAATTATATCGCTCTTTAAATCGTCGAAATAAACTCAAGCCTGCTACATTTGAATTCTGTACGCCCCTAACGAAGCAATCGTCGCTACCCCACCCGATGATATCGATCCGCTGAGTTCTGCTGCTTGGTGGCTTGTTCCAGCATTTTCTTTTCGCGATTGCTGAGGCTGTTGATACCGTCGCGCTTTACCTTCTCGAGAATCGCGTCGACCTGATCTTGTAGTTGCTGAGCCTTTTCACGGTTGGCTCGCCACTGCGATTCTTTCTTGCGGCTGTCGCGATCTTCAAGCCACTTCCATACTCGGTGACCCCGATACCCCCATACAAGCCCGAACGCCATACCCCCAAGATGACATGCTTCTCCGCCAGCGTTTACGTCATTTAGGATTCCGAAGACGGCTATCACAAAAAAGATTAGGGTTGCTGCGCGAATTGGAATGGGAAACAGGAAAAAGATAATGGTGATTTGTGGGTAACAAACTGCACAAGCTGCAAGTATTCCGAAGACTGCCCCAGAAGCGCCTACCAGTGGTAATCCTTTGTCGATAACTCCTAGTCCCGCGAGAACCATATAAAGGGCAACGGAAACCAACCCAGCCAAATGGTAAAATATTAGAAATCGTTTTGTTCCCCAGTTCGTCTCCAGAAAAGCGCCGATCATATATAAGCCGAACATGTTGAATAAAACATGTTTAACATCAAATGGATCATGCATGTACATATAGGTGAGTACACGCCATATCTGCCCTTCGAATACAGCGTTGTCATAGAACATCGCCGTAAATATGAACACTGGGCTAAGAATCTTGCCTGTTGCCCATGCCCACAGAAACATTCCAAAGTTGAGAATGAGGAGCCACTTCACTCCCTTACCGGGCGACGGCAACCCCGCCAACCAAGACCCACCCGCCGGTCGAGCCGAGCCGCCGCCATACTGACTGCCGCCGTAATCGTCTTGTGCGTATTCGCGATCCTGCCAACCCATTTGCTTACTACTCCGCTTTGCCTTCGCGCTGCATCTGCCACTGGAACAACGCGACTTGCGTCTTCGCGTCCGTGATTTCGCCGCGGCGACACATCTCAATCGCGTCGCACCATTTTACGGTTTCGACGGTGATCCGTTCCGTCGGTTCGAGCTGCTGCCGCGTTTGCTGCAGGCCGGTCGCGACGAACGCTTCGATCCGCTCATCGAGCATGCCCGGCGACGGATGTATCACGCACAACGGTACGAGCCGGCCGGCACGGTAACCCGCCTCTTCCTCTAACTCGCGCGCCGCCGCCTCAATGATCGGCTCACCGGCCACGTCGAGGGTGCCGGCAGGCAACTCCCAAACGTCGCGGTCGAGGGTGTACCGGAAATTCCGGATCATGATGATCTCATCGTCTGATAGCAGTGGCAGAATGACCACTGCCCCCGGATGACGGACAAGATCGACGCTTTTGGTGCGGCCGTTGGTCGTTGGCACCTCGCGTCGAACTACGCGAAATTTGCGCCCCGTGTATTGCGTGGATTCGGTGGTTGTGGAGGGCTTATCGTTCACGCGGGGATTATAAGCACGTATTGTGTCGAGACGTTCTATTACGTAAGTTATTGCCTTGTATTGGGTTACACTCAGGCGGCCACCGTAAATCCAAAATCGATCGGCGGCCTCCTCCCCGAATGGCCTCGCTTGCATGAATCTTGTGATTCTTCGGAATACGGTTAAACTGAGGCGTTCAGCAATTGCGACCGGCGGGCTGGGCTCGCCCAACAGGATGTGGCAACGATGAAAGAAAAGATTCACCCGAAATATTTTGCGGAAGCGACCGTAAGCTGCGGTTGCGGCAACACGTTTACGACCGGCAGCACCGTCGAGAAGATCACGGTCGAAATCTGCTCGGCCTGTCACCCGTTCTTTACTGGCACGCAGAAGTTCGTCGATACGGCGGGTCGCGTTGAGAAGTTCCAGAAGAAGTTCGGTGGCGATTACTTCAAGAACATGAAGAAGAAGGTTGCCGGCAAAGAGTAGCTAACGAGATTCGACACACAAGGCGCCGTCGTCTGGCTTTGCATATTGCGAAGGCAGGCGACGGCGTTGTACGTTTATTGGTATCGATACGGCTACGAATACTCCCATTTAGCCCACGGCCAATGGCCGTGGGTTAAGTAGTGTGTGGTAAAGATTTTCACCGGTTGCAAACCGGTGCCACAGCGCAGGAAAGCACATGTCAACGATATTAACGCCGGCGTTCCTGAAAAAACTCGACGACATGGCCACGCGTTACGACGAGGTCGGTGAATTACTCGGCACGCCCGAGGTCGCGGCCGATTCGGATCGCTTGGTGAAGCTAAGCATGGAGCACGCCAACCTTAAGCGGATGGTCGTGCCGTACGTGCAGTATCGCAAACTCAATGAACAGATCGACGAACACCAATCGATCATCGACGACGCCAGCGGCGACAAGGAGCTGCAAGAACTCGCCGAAATGGAATTGCCTGACCTCACCGAGCAGCGCGATACGATCATGGATGACCTGATCGATGGTTTGCTCATTGGCGACGACGCCAATGTTAACGCGGTAATCGTTGAAGTTCGGGCCGGTACCGGCGGCGACGAAGCGGCGATCTTCGCGGCCGATTTGTTGGAAATCTATCAACGTTACGCGACGAGCCAAGGCTTTAAGACCGAAGTTCTCGACGAGTCGCCATCGACGCAGGGCGGTTTGAAAGAAGTCGTCTTCGCCGTGCGCGGACCGGCCGTGTTGACGCATTTCGGTTATGAAGCCGGTGGCCACCGCGTACAGCGTGTGCCGGTAACCGAAACGCAAGGCCGCGTGCATACCTCCGCGGCAACAGTCGCCGTATTGCCCGAAGTTGAAGAAGCCGATGTGGATATCGACTGGGAGAAAGACGTCATCGAACACGTCAGTCGATCGAGCGGCCCCGGTGGTCAGAACGTGAACAAAGTCGCTAGTGCGATCAAGCTCGATCACATTCCGACGGGAATTACCGTGTCGATGCAAGATGAGAAGAGCCAGCACAAGAACCGCGCGAAGGGTCGGCGCATCTTGGCCAGCCGCGTGAAAGACTATTACGACTCGATCGAACGCAACAAACGCGACAGCGCGCGCAAGACGATGATCGGTAGCGGCGATCGCAGCCAGCGCATTCGCACATATAACTTCCCGCAGAACCGTTGTACGGATCACCGCGTGGGTAAGAACTATTCGCTTGAAAAAATTTCGGCGGGCGATTTGGAACAGATGATTGCCGACCTGCGTTCGTTGGATCGGCAACAGCGCTTGGCGAATGCGTAAGTCGGCTGAAAATTCTTGGATCAATTGATCTCGGGCAAATTCATGCGAATCGGTTTGCCCCGATTCAAGTGTGCAATCTTCCTCATCGCGGTGAAATAACGCACCGACCATCGACCATTCGTTCCGCGGCCTATTTAAACGGTTTACTCTTCATGAATCCGAGACTGTCCAAACTCGGACGTTCAAAGATTTAATAGGTATTCTCCATTTCCTTTTGTTGTCGATTGACAGCCGCTATTTTGGATGGATTGATTAAGTAGGGACGTGCGCATCGCGTTTAAAGGGCCGCGCATTTCCTGCGGTGGGCATCTCGTCGGATGGGTTGGGTCCGGTCGATGATGAAGTTAGCATGAAGGCTTTCCGATGCAGTGATAAGCCACCGACGGAGGAGTGATACCCGTGGATTTAGAGCACAATATTGATGGTCCATCGAATCGACGCTTCGTGACGATGGAAGAACACATCATCAGCCAGCAGCGCAACCACCCCACGGCGACGGGCGGGTTCAGTTGGTTGCTGTCGGGCATCACGCTGGCGGCGCGCATCATTTCAGCGAAGGTGCGTCGCGCGGGCATCATCGAAGTGCTGGGCGAAGCAGGCGATGTGAATCTGCACGGGGAGCAGCAACAGAAGCTGGATATTCTCTCGAACCGAACACTGGAAGAGTGTTTGGGCTTTCGCGAAAACGTCGGCATCTTAGCGTCGGAAGAACTCGACGAACCGAAAGTGATTCGCGGATCGCGCGGTAAGTACATCGTGATCTTCGACCCGCTCGATGGGTCGAGCAACATCGACGTAAACGTATCGGTCGGAACGATCTTCGCCGTGTACGAGCGCGACACGAGCAACTTTAACGGGTCGGATCCGTTGATGGACGTCTTGCAACCGGGCTATAAGCAATTGGCCGCAGGCTATATCGTTTACGGTTCGAGCACGGTGTTAACCTACACGGCAGGTGAGGGCGTACACATGTTTACGCTGGACCCGTCTGTCGGCGCGTTTGTTTTGGCGCAGGAAAACGTCAAGATGCCCGAAACCGGCAAGATGTTTAGCGTGAATGAAGGTAACTGGAACTCTTTCCCGCGCGGCATTCAGGAATATCTCAAGTGGTGTAAGACCAAGGAAGCCGGGCCTTACACGGCGCGCTACATCGGTTCGTTGGTGGCGGACTTCCATCGCACGTTGCTACGCGGCGGTATCTTTTTATATCCGCCGACAGCCAAAACACCGAAGGGTAAGCTGCGATTGATGTACGAAGCCAACCCGATCGCCTTCCTTGCCGAACAAGCCGGTGGCAAAGCAACGGACGGCAAGCAGCGCATCCTCGACAAGCAACCCGAATCCTTACACGAGCGCACGCCTTTGGTCGTGGGCAGCAAGGGCGAAGTGGAACTCGTCGAAGAGTTTATGCACCGCCACGCGGAGCAAGAGGCGCTGGTTGAAGGGTAGAAAAATATTGCGCTCATCATGTAAATTGAGCGGTCGTGTCGGGACTGCGTTGGATAAATTGATCGCTTTTGAAAAATGGAGGATGGCGCAGCGCGGGTGCCATCTATGAACAAGTCTCTGTCAAGTGTGTGGGGATCTGTTCGCGGAATGCTTCCAACCATCTATTCGGCATCGCCGCAGAGCGGCGTGTCATTTATCGTTTTCGATTCGACCTCATTCATGCTCGCGGTGTTGACGGTCGTCTAAGACGACCCA